>Ga0070696_100000049_pt1 | contig 55513 bp, 53 predicted proteins | sample KBSK1253metaG_FD_65474 | JGI IMG/M metagenome (GOLD analysis project Ga0070696, IMG submission 65474) | Corn, switchgrass and miscanthus rhizosphere microbial communities from Kellogg Biological Station, Michigan, USA - KBS K1-25-3 metaG | ecosystem: Host-associated > Plants > Roots >... | reverse complement strand
AGCGGATGGTCGGAGATGTAGAGCTCCATCACGCCGCGGCGGATCTCCTTGAGCCGCCCGCTCTGGGTGTGCACGACGATGCCCTCCGCCACCGGCGTGGTGCAGGAGGCCGGCGTGCCGTTGCGGCCCTCGATCTCGACCAGGCAGAGCCGGCAGGAGCCGAACGCCTCGATGCTATCGGTGGCGCACAGCTTGGGGATCTGCGTGCCCATCTCCATGGCGGCGCGCATGATCGAGGTGCCCTCCGGCACGGTCACCTTGGTGACCGTCGATGGTCAGCGTGACGGTCTCGGTAGAGCGCGAGGCGTGCCGTAGTCGATCTCTTTGATCAGCGACATGGAGTCCTCGGGGGTCCTGGTGGGGCCTTACTCGGCGGCAGCCGTGGCGACGGGTGCCGGAAATCCTCGGGGAAATGCTTGAGCGCGCTCATGACGGGATAGGGCGTGAACCCGCCCAGCGCACACAGGGAGCCGAATTTCATGGTCTAGCAGAGATCGGCAACCAGAGCGAGGTTGGCCTCCGCACCGCCGCCGGCGACGATCTTGTCGATGGCCTCGGCCCCGCGCGTCGAGCCGATGCGCCAAGGTGCACTTGCCGCAGCTCTCCACCGCGCAGAACTCGAAGGCGAAGCGCGCCTGGCGCGCCATGTCGACGGTGTCGTCGAAGACCACCACGCCGCCGTGGCCGATGAGGCCGTCGCGCGCCGCGAACGCCTCGTAGTCGAAGGGCGTGTCGAAGAGGGCGCGCGGGAAGTAGGCGCCGAGCGGTCCGCCCACCTGCACGGCCGTCACGGGCCGGCCCGAGGCGGTGCCGCCGCCGATGTCCTCCACCAGATCGCCCAGGGTGACGCCGAACGCCGTCTCGAACAGGCCGCCGTGCCTGATGTTGCCGTCGAGCTGGATCGGCATGGTGCCGCGCGAGCGGCCCATCCCGTAGTCCGCATAGGCCTTGGCGCCCTCGGCCAGGACGAATGGGGCGGCCGCGAGCGAGAGCACGTTGTTGATGACCGTGGGCTGCCCGATCAGGCCCTTGTGCGCCGGCAGCGGCGGTTTCGCCCTCACCACGCCGCGCCGGCCCTCCAGGCTCTCCAGCAGCGCCGTCTCCTGGCCGCAGACATAAGCGCCGGCCCCGGTGCGGACCTCGATGTCAAACGCTTCGAGTCGGCCACGCCGGTGCCAAGCAGACCCGCCCGGCGCGCTATGGCGATGGCCGCCTTCAGCGCTGCGATGGCGTGCGGGTACTCGGAGCGAACGTAGATGAAGCCCTTGGTGGCGCCCACGGCCAAGCCGGCGATGGTCATGCCCTCGATCAGCAGGAAGGGGTCGCCTTCCATCAGCATGCGGTCGGCGAAGGTGCCGCTGTCGCCCTCGCCAACAAGCTGGGCGACACCCACCTGTTGGAGGATCGCCGCAGAGGACCCGTGCAGACCTACTTGAGCGTCTCGAACAATCCCTGAAACAGCCGGGTCCCGGGCTCTACGGAGGAGACGAGCAGGTGCTCCTGGTGGGTGTGGGCGCCGTCGCCGTCCACGCCCAGGCCGTCGAGGGTCGGCAGGCCCATGACGGCGGTGAAATTGCCATCGGAGCCGCCGCCGGTGCGCGGGCCACTCTCCAGCGTGAGCCCCAAGGCAGCGGCCACCGCGGTGGCCTTGTCGAACAGCACGTCGATGTGCGGGCCACGCTCGAACGGCGGCCGCAGCATGCCGCCGGTCACCCTGATCTCCACATCCGGGTCGGGCGCCTTCAGAGCGTGGAACCGGGCCTCCAGCTCCCTGGCCGAGGCCAGGTCGAGGATGCGCATGTCGGCGTTGATGCGGCAGTGCTCCGGGATCACGTTGACGCCGGTACCACCGCTGACGAGGCCGACGTTGGTGGTGATGCCGCGGGCGTAGTCGGTGAAGCCCTCGATCTCCAGGATGATGTGCGCCATCGCGCGGATGGCGCTGCGGCCCTTGTCGTGGGCTGCGCCGGCATGGGCGGGGCGGCCGTGCGCCTCGATCAGGAACCGCCCGGTGCCTTTCCGGGAGGTGACCACCCGGCCGCCGTTGCGCTTCGGCTCGGTGACGAGCACGTACTTGTGGCGGGCGGCCTCGGCCTCGATGTGCTGGCGCGAGGCGATGCTGCCCACCTCCTCGTCCGGGGTGAACATGAAGGTGATGGGCAGCGGCGTGGCCACATTGGCAAGCGCGATGCGCCGGAAGGCGGCGACCGCCAGCGTCAGGCCGCCCTTCATGTCGTAGACGCCGGGTCCGTAGAGCCTGTCGCCGTCGCGCCGCAGCGGCAGCGGCCCGGCAAGGGTGCCGACGGGGTGCACGGTGTCGACGTGACTCAAGACAAGGATGCCGCCGTTGCTGCCACCGGGCGACGCGCTGTATACTTTCAGCAGGTCGCCGAAGCCGTCGCGGATCTTGATCCGCTCGAAGGTCGCGCCCGTCCCCTCGAACCAGCCTTCTATGACATCGAGCACCGCATTGACCCCGACCGGATGGCTGGTGGGGCTCTCGATCGCGGCAACGCGGCCGATATCGTCGAGGATCGCATCGGTATCGACCTCGATAGCGCGATAGCTGGTCATGGCATTCGAACCTCTGTCAGGCGTCGTTCAGGTGGCAGGCGGAGAGCCGGCCGGGCGCAATCGTCTTGAGGCGTGGCGCCTCGGCGCGGCAGCGCGGCATGACGTGGGGGCAGCGCGGATGGAAGTGGCAGCCCGGTGGCGGATCGAGCGGCGAGGGGATCTCGCCCTTGATGGGCTCGAACGTGCGCTTCCTGGCGTCCAGCCGCGGCACCTCGGCCAGCAGTGCCTGCGCATAGGGGTGGTTGGGGCCGGCGAACAGCTGCGTTGTCGGCGCCATCTCCACCACGCGGCCGAGATACATGATCACGACGCGGTCGGAGATGTGCTCCACCACGCCCAGGTCGTGGCTGATGAACAGGTACGTGAGGTTGAGGGAGGCGCGCAGCTCTATGAACAGGTTGAGGATCTGCGCCTGGATCGAGACGTCGAGGGCGGCGATGGCCTCGTCGCAGACCAGCACCTCCGGCTGGACCGCCAGCGCCCGCGCGATGCCGATGCGGCTCCGCTGGCCGCCGGAGAACTGGTGCGGATAGCGGCGCTTCACGTCGGGACTGAGCCCGACGCGCGCGAGCAGGTCGTCGCTGTAGGAGGCGAGCTTCGCCCGCGGCACCAGGCCGTGCACGCGCGGCGCCTCGCCGACAATGGTCTCGACGCGGGCGCGGGGATTGAGCGAGGCGTACGGATCCTGGAAGATCATCTGCACGGCGAGACGCGCAGCCCTGGCCTCCGCGCCGCTCAGGCGCGCCCGACCGCGGCCCTTGAACAGCACCTCGCCCTCGGTGGGCTCCATGAGGCCGGCGATCATCCGTCCCAGCGTGGACTTGCCGCAGCCCGACTCGCCCACCAGTCCCACCACCTCGCCCTTGGCGATGGAGAGATCGACACCGTCCACGGCGTGCACCGTCTCCTCGCGGATATCCGCCCCGAGGCGGCCGGCGATGCGGCCCGCAAAGTCCGGCCGTTTCACGAACCGCTTCGTCAGCCCGCGGGCCTCGATGAGCGCCGTCATGGCGCCGCCTCCAGCAGGGGGTGGAAGCAGCGCAGGCGCCGCCCGCCGCCGACGGCGCGCTCCTCGGGCTCCTCGCGGCAGAGCGCGCTCGCGCGGCCGCAGCGGGGGCGGAAGGCGCACCCGATCGGCGGGTCGACAAGCGAAGGCGGCAGGCCGGGAATCTGCGTGAGCGGGGCGCCGCGGCGGTTGCGGCTCGGCACCGAGCCGATGAGGCCGCGCGTATAGGGATGCAGCGGCCGTTCGATGACGTCCTCCGTGCGCCCGGTTTCGACGATGCGGCCGGCATACATGACGGCGATGCGGTCCGCCAGGGCGGCCACCACGGCGAGGTCGTGGGTGATCCAGATCATGGCCGTGCCGGTCTTGCGGCACAGGCCCTGGACCTCGTGCAGGATCTGGGCCTGGATGGTCACGTCGAGCGCCGTGGTCGGCTCGTCGGCGACGATCAGGTCCGGCTTGTTGAGGAAGGCGATGGCGATGGCGATGCGCTGGCGCATGCCGCCCGAGAGCTCGTGCGGATAGGCCTTGAGCCGGCGCTCCGGCGCGGGCATTCCGACCTGCACCAGCGCCTCGCGCGCCAGCTCCAACGCCGCGCCGCGACCGACCGCCCGATGCGCCTGCACCGCCTCCACCATCTGCGTATCGACCCGCAGCACCGGATTGAGGGTCATCATCGGGTCCTGGAAGATCATGGCGATGCGGTCGCCCCTGAGCGCGCGCATGCGCTCTGCGCTCGCCCCCACCAGATCCTCGCCCTTGAAGCGCACGGCGCCGGAGACGACGCGGCCGGGCGGATCGACCAGGCCGATGATGGAGAAGCCGGTGATGGTCTTGCCGCAGCCCGATTCGCCGACGAGGCCCAGCATCTCGCCCGACGCCACCTGGAGGCTCACCCCGTCCACCGCCTTGACGATGCCGCGCCTGGTGAAGAAGTGCGTCCTGAGGTCCTCGGCCTCCAATGTCCTGGCCGGCGCTTTCGGCGACGCGACCGCGGTCGTGGCGACGGCAGGTCGCGTCATCGCCGCAGTCTCGGGTTCAGCACCTCGCGCAGCTGGTCGCCGACGAGGTTGATGCTGACGATGGTGATGAGCAGCGCGACGCCGGGGAACACGCTGATCCAGTAGCGGCCCGACAGCATGTACTCGAAGCCGTTGGCGATCAGCACGCCGAGGGAGGGCTCGGTGGGCGGCATGCCCACGCCGAGGAAGGAGAGCGTGGCCTCCAGCGCGATGGCGTGCGCCGTCTGCACCGTGACGACCACGATCAGCGGCGGCAGGCAGTTGGGCAGGATGTGGCGCAGCATGATGCGGGCGGGGCTGAGCGCCAGGCCGCGCGCCGCCTCCACGTACTCCCTGCGCCGCTCCACCAGCGCCGAGGCACGCACCGTGCGGGCGTAGTAGGCCCACTGCACCGCCACCAGCGCCACCACGATCTTCTCCACGCCCTTGCCGAGCACTGCCACCAGCATCAGGGCGACGAGGATGGCCGGGAAGGAGAGCTGCAGGTCCACCAGCCGCATGATGAGGGCCTCGGTGCGCCCGCCGGCGTAGGCCGCCAGCAGGCCGGCGCACACACCGATAAGCAGAGCGAGGACGCCGGACATGACGCCGACGAGCAGCGAGATCCGGAGCCCGTAGACGATGGCCGAGTAGAGATCGCGGCCGAGGCCGTCGGAGCCGAGGATCATGGTGAAGCCGGCCGACGCCCCGGCGCCCGGCGGCTGGCGGCCGTCGAGGATGTCGAGCGCGCCCAGGTCGTAGGGGTTCTGAGGCGTGACCCACGGCGCCGCCAGGGCGACGGCCACGAGCAGCGCCAGCACGGCCAGCGCCGCGGCGGCGATGCGGCTTTCCAGGAACTCGGCGATGAAGAGGCGGAGCGGCGTCTCGGTAGGTGCGACGGGGTCAGACCCCTCGCCGCCGACGTCGCGATTCTTATCGAGCGCATGCGCGAGGGGTCTGACCCCGTTCCGTGCCGAAACGTCCGTCATGAGCCCGCGTCCTTCAGCCGGACGCGTGGATCGAGCGCCGAGTAGAGCGCGTCGACCACGAAGTTGATAGCGAGGAAGGCGAGGACGATGACGATGAGGTAGGCCACCACCACCGGGCGGTCGAGCAGCAGGATCGAGTCGATCAGCAGCTTGCCCATGCCGGGCCAGGCGAAGATGGTCTCGGTGACGACGGAGAAGGCGAGCAGGTTGCCGAACTCCAGCCCCAGCACGGTCACCACCGGGATCATGATGTTCTTGAGGAGGTGCACGCCGACGATGCGGCGCTCGGACAGCCCCTTGGCGCGGGCGAACTTGATGTAGTCCTGCTGACTGGCCTCGCGTGCGCCGGCGTAGGTGAGGCGCACCACCAGCGAGATCTTGAGCAGCGCCAGGTTGAAGGCCGGCAGCAGCACATGCGCCAGGCCGTCCGCGGTAACGAGGCTGGTGGAGATGCCGAGCACGCTCGCGGTGGCGCCACGCCCGGTGGAAGGCAGCCACCCCAGGTTCACGGCGAACACCATGATCAGCATCAGGCCCACCCAGAAGGTCGGGAGCGAGAAGCCGAGGATGGAGCCCGCCATGATGGCCTTCGAGATGCGCCCCGCCGGCCTGACGCCGGCGTAGAGGCCGAGCGGAATGCCGATGACGATGGCCATGATCAAAGCGGCCAGCGCCAGCTCGACGGTTGCCGGCATGCGCTCCAGGATCAGCTTCAGCGCCGACTCGCCGTGGACGAAGGAACGGCCGAGGCTGCCCTGGGCGACGCCCTTGAGGAACAGCAGGTACTGCTGCCAGACCGGCTGGTCGAGGCCGAACTCGCGGATGACGCGGGCGCGCTCGGCCTGGTCCGCCTCGGGGCTCACCAGGATATCGACCGGATTGCCCACGACGTTGACGCCGAAGAAGACGATCACCGACATGACCGCCACCACCAGGCCGGCCTGCATCAGGCGTCGGATGAGGAATGCGGTCATGGTTTGGGGTCTACCCCGTCCATCACCCTTCAAGCCAAGGGCGAATGGCGAATGGCGAATGGCGAGTGGCGCCGCTTGCACGGTCGCTATTCATTGCCGGAGTCTCCCGCCTGCAGGGACCTTATCAAGGAGCGCAACATCTTGCCGATTCTCTGACACTTTTCGAGCAACGGGGCTGCGCGCTCCCCCGTTCGTCAGCTTCACGCGCTCGGAAAGAATCAAATGCGTTTCCAGCTCCTTCAATGAGCCTTGAGCGATCCTCAGGGACTGAATGAAAGAGCGCGTGCTCTCGCGGCCGTGCCCCTCCGCGATGTTGGCAGGAACAGAGCCCGCAGCGCGCCGTATCTGCGCGGTCATCGAGTAGATCTCGGTCCTCGGAAAAGCCGCGGTCAAGTAGTAGCACTCTTCAGCTAGCGTCATCGACATTTGCCAAACGTCGAGATCTTTGAAGGACAGAATTGGCATCGGAGTGCCCTCCTCATTGGAGCTATCCCCCTATTCGCCATTCGCCCCTATTGCGCCGTGACCCCGGTGACTGCGGTATACTCGTCCGTCCGCGGCACGATCTTGAGGCCCTTGCGGGTGGCCCAGACGTTGAGCTGGTAGTGGCTCGGGATGATGCCGAGGTCGCCGATGGCGACATCCGTGGCCTTGGCCAGCAGGTCGGCCCGCTTCTCGTCATCCACGCTGACCAGCGCCTGATCCACCAGCTTGTCGACCTCCGGGTTGGAGTAGCGCCCGCGGTTGGCCGCTCCGGTGCCCCTGCTGGCATCCACAGTGTAGAGCAGTGACCGCAGCGGCGAGGATGCTTCGCCCGTCCCGGAGCCCCACCCCACCAGGATGAAGCTGAATTCCGGCATATTGTCCGGCCCGCCGGAGGAGGCGCGGCGGAAAAACACCGCCGGCGGCAGCGTCTCCAGGCTGGTCTCGATGCCGACCCGGGTGAGCATCTGCGCCACCACCTCGGCGATCTTGGCGTCGTTGGTGTAGCGGCCGTTGGGGCTGTGGATCTTCATCTTGAAGCCGCTCTCGTAGCCGGCTTCCTTCATCAGCTTCTTGGCGCCTTCCACGTCGTACTTCTCGGGTTTGAGGTTCTTCGATACGCCGAAGAACTTGTCGGCCAGCAGCTGCCCGGCGGCGACGGCGGAACCCTCCATCACGCGCTCGACGATAGCGTCGCGGTTGATCGCCTTGGAGATCGCCAGCCGCACCCGCCGGTCGCGCAGCGGGTTTTTGATGGCGCTGCCGTCCTTGGCGGTGATGAACGGCGAGACCTCCCGGAAGTGGTCGAGGTGGAAATAGATCACCCTGTTCGAGACGGTCTGGAACAGGTTTACCCGGGGGTCCTTGGAGAGCTTGGCGATGTCGGCCGTGGGCACGTCCTCGATCACGTCCACGTCGCCCGCCAGGATCGCCGCCACGCGCGCCGGCGCCGATGCGATCGGTCTGAAGGTGACCTTGTCCCAGGCCGGCTTGCCGCCCCAGTAGTCGTTGTTGGCGGTCATGACGATGCGGTCGCCCGGCACGTACTCGGCGAATTTGAAGGGGCCGGTGCCGACCGCCGCCTTGCCGGAGTTGTAGTCCTCCGTCCTGCCCTCGCAGCCGGCCGACTTGGAGACGATGTAGATGGTCGAGAGGTCATTGGGGACGAGAGGCTGCGGGTCCTTCGTCTTGATGAGCACGGTGTAGTCGTCGACCTTCTCCGCCGTCTTGCCCTTGAGGTAGAGGCCGAAGCTCGACGGCGAGTTGGGGACGTTGGGCGCGCGCTGGAAGGTGCACAGCACGTCGTCGGCGGTGAAGGGCGAGCCGTCGTGGAACTTGACACCCTTCCTCAGCTTGAACTCCCAGGTCGTGCCGTTGACCGCCTTCCAGCTCTCGGCAAGGCCGGGGATCAGGGCCTGGTTCGGGTCCTGGAGCACGAGCCGGTCGAAGATGTGGCTGAGCAGCGAGCTGTTGGGCGTCAGATTGTGGAAGTGCGGGTCCATGGCGCTCGGAGGGGCGGACAAGCCGACCTTGAGCTCGGTTGCACCCACCGGGGAAAGAAGCGCCGCAGTTGTAAATGCCGCCACGGCGCCGATAGCCTTGACCAACCCCATGAGCGCGATCCCTCCCCGTCCTGTGCGCTGCATCGCAACGTCGAGATAGTAGTCCATACCATCGAGCGCCTCAACGACGGTCTCCCAACCGCGCCCGCTTGCCGATTGATCAGGGGCAATCGACGATGGCGGCCAGATTTGCCGGCGAGCTGGGCAGGCCAGTGCCGGATCGACGGGCCTTGCCCATCGGGCGAGCATCACGGGGCGCCGGACGGGAGAGGGAACTCGTCGAGATAGCGCTGGTAGTCGCCCTCCACATCGATCTGCAGGCTCGCCAGCACGCGCACGACGGCGTTGTAGAAGGCGATGGTGACGACCAGGTCGACGATGCGCTCGTTGTCGAGGCCTGCGCGCAGCTCAGCGAAGGTGACGTCCGAGACGGCGAGGTCGCGCGTCATCTCGGACGCCGCCTTCAGCACCGTCTTGGCGAGGGGCTCCAGGTCGCTGGGGCGCCCCCCGGCCTCGTCCATCAGGGCGCGGATATCCGCGTCGGATACGCCGAACCTCCTGCCGATCTCCACGTGATGCGACCACTCGTAGGGTGAGCGGGTGAGATAGCCGACCATCAGGATCGCCAGCTCGCGCAGGCGCGGGTCCAGCCTGCTCTTGAAGCGGATGAAGTTGCTGAGGGCGCTGAACTCGCGCAGCCCGTTTGGGCTGTTGGCGAGCGCCCGGACAATGTTGACGCTGCGCTTGAGCAGGTCGCGATGCTCCGCGGCGAGGTCCTGCTGGTCGAGGTAGGGCACGCGTGCCATCGGTCGGTGTCTCCTTCGTTCAGAGTTTGTGCGCCCGCCGCTCGCGGCAGCGCCCAGGCAGCACCCAGGCAGCACCCTGTCGCCGGGCTCAGGCACATTGCGCATTCCTTCGCCCGGCAATCGACGCTACCATGTCGGCAAAGAAAGGGCCGGTGCAGCCTCAACGAGCCGGCCCCTACGGGAGGGAATCGATGGCCTCGACGGTCCATGCCGAGGACCGTGCCGGTGCCGCGGGCGCGGCGGGGCGCTGCCGCCATCGGCGGCCGCCTCTCGGTCCGCTTGTGCCCTCGCCGCGAGTCCGATCACCCCGCCACATGATCGAGCGCCGCCAGCAGGTGCGGCCGGAACGCCGGATAATTCTCGATCATCGGGAAGTGGCCCATGCCCTTCATGATGGTGAGCCGCGAGCCAGGGATCTCGGCGGCGACCGCTTCGCTCATGGCCGGCGTGCAGGAGTAGTCGTACTCGCCGGTCAGCAGCGCCACCTTGCAGCGGTTGGTGTCGATCCGCTTCACGTCCTGCCGAGCGTCCCAGTCGATGCTGTAAAAGTGGACGTCGCCCTGGTACACGCCGGGCCCCGACTGGCTGTAGTACCACCAGTTCTCGCGCCGGCTCGCCTCCGGGCTCAGCGGCGAGTTGAGGCCGTAAGTGTAGCTCGCACACAGCTCGCCCCCATGGATCGCGGGGTGATGGAGCAGCTCGTTGTAGCGGCCGGGCGCGTAGGCCGAGCTCTCCAGCCCGACGATGCCAGTCAGCGCGTCCTGGAACTCGGCGGCGATCTTGAGCACGATGGCGCCGCCCATGGAGCAGCCCATCACCACCGGTCGCTCCAGCCCGAGCGTCAGCCAGACGGTGCGGATCATCTCCAGATACGAGGCCGTGGTGAGGCGGTACTTCTTCAGCCACCAGCCGTCGGGCGGGGCGGAGCGGCCGTGATAGGGCAGGTCGAAGGCGACCGCGCGGAAGCGGTCGGTCACGCCCGCATCGTTGAGGACATGGCGGTATTGCCGGCTGTCGGCGCCGGCGGTGTGGAGGCATAGGAGCGGAATGCCGCGGCCGGCCTCCTCGACGAATATGCGGTGCTCGGCGCCGCCGAGTGCGACGGAAAAATACCGTCCGATGATGGGCTCTAGCTCAGGCATCGGGGGCTCCCGCCTCACGCATGATGTTCATCATCCGGTGCAGGGCACGGGCGTTCTGCATGGCGACCAGGCTGTCGCCTTCCAGCACGAACTCCGGCACCCGCATGAGCATGGCAAAGAAGTCTTGGAACAGGGGCGGCGGCGTGGGGCTCAGGAACTTGCGCCACACCTCGATCGGCGCGCGGAAGCCGAAGGGCACGCGCTCATCGAGGCGCGGCGCGGCCACGATCTCGCCGATCCGCCCCCGCTCGACTTTCAGCGCGTAGCGGCTGTCGCCGAAGCTGAGGCCGAAGGTGGTGGTGAACCAGCCGCCGATGACGGCCAGCTCCGGATCGGCATTGGCGCGGGCCCGGAAGCCCTCAAGCCAGGCAAGGCCGGGCCAGGCAAGGCCGGGATAATCGCTCATGTCAGCACCCAAGGGTCGCCGCGATACGTCGTGATGCTAGCGCAGATCCCGGCGGCTGCGGCAACTATCTCGACGTGGAGGGAGGCGGCGTGACCGAGTGGCAGTGGTTCGTCATCGATGTGCTGCAGGCCTTGGCGGCCGGCCTCCTGGTCGGCGGCACCTACGGGCTCATGTGCGTGGGGCTCGGCATCATTTTCGGCGTCATGCGCGTGGTGAACTTCGCACAGGGCGACTTCATGATGCTCGGCATGTACGTCGCCTACTACCTGGTGACCGGCTTCGGCGTGCTCGCCTTCCTCGGGCCCTATGCCGCGCCCATCGTCGGCGCCGCGCTGGCCGGACCCGTCGTCTTCGTCATTGGCACGCTTCTGCACCGTACCCTGATCGCGCGCGTCACCGGCGCCCGCGTGGTGTCGGCGGAGGCCGAGGGGCACTATGCCCAGATCATCCTGACCCTCGGCGTGGCGCTGGTGCTCGCGAACGGCGGCCTCATCCTGTTCGGCTCGCAGCCCGTCTCCGTGCAGAATCCGCTGTCGCGGGAGTCCTGGGAGGTCGGCCTCGTTCTCTTCAACCAGGCGCGCACCGTCAGCTTCGCGATTGCCGTCGCCTGCGCCGTCGGACTCTACCTGTTCCTGACGTGGTCCAACCTGGGTCGGGCGTTGCGAGCCGCCGCTGACAACCCCATCGCCGCTGCCTACGTCGGCGTCGACGTTGATCGCGCGCATCGGCTCGCCTTCGGGCTCGGCGTAGGCATTACCGCGGTGGCCGGGGGGCTGATCGCCAGCACCCAGTCGTTCCAGCCCTACATCGGCTTCGACTTCGTCATCACCATGTATGCGGGCGTGGTGCTGGGCGGCATGGGGAGCATCCTGGGGGCCTTCTGGGGCGGGCTCACCATCGGGGTGGTGCAGCAGATGTCGACGCTGGTGCTGCCCTACCAGCTGCAGAACACGGCCATTTTCGTGGTCTTCCTGCTGATCGTGTTCTTCCGCCCGCAGGGGATGTTCGGCCGCGTGTGGGAGCGCACGTGATGGCCGGCCCCGGTTCCTCCCTGCGCCGGAGCTACCTCGCCATCGGCGCCTTCGCCGGGGCCTTCCTGCTCGTTGGCGTGCTGGTGCGCAACGCCTACTACCAGCAGATCATGACGCTGGTGCTCCTGTGGGCCACCATGGGGCTCAGCTGGAACATGCTGTCGGGCTACAGCGGCCTCGTCTCGTTCGGCCACGCCGCGTTCTTCGGCCTCGGTGGCTACACCACGACCATCGCCTTCGTGAAGCTCGGCATAACGCCATGGCTTGGCATCCCGCTCGGCATGGTCGTGGGCGTGCTCGCCGGCATCGTCATCGGCATCACCACGTTTCGGCTGCGCGGCCACTACTTCGCGCTGTCGATACTCGCCTACCCGCTCGCCATGCTGTTCGTGTTCGAGTGGCTTGGCTACCAGGAGGTGACGCTGCCGATGATGCGCGAGGCCCCGGCTCTCTACGCCCAGTTCAGCGACCAGCGCATCTACACGACCCTCGCATTGGCACTCGTGGTGGCCTGCATGGTCGTGTCGCTGCATGTGGAGCGGTCGCGCTTCGGCATGTCGCTGCTGGCCATCAAGCAGAACGAGCCGGCGGCCGAGGCGGCCGGCATCGACACGCTGAAGTGGAAGATGCGCGCCATCATGCTGAGCGCGGCCATCGCCGCCGCGGCGGGCGGGCTCTACGCCGTGGTTCTGCTGGTGGTGACGCCGCAGGCCATGTTCGGCGTCTCGACCTCCGCGCAGGCGCTGATCGTGGCGCTGTTCGGCGGTGTCGGGGTGTACTGGGGGCCCGTGATCGGCGCCGCCGTGCTGGTGCCGCTGGCGGAGACGCTGCATGCCGAGCTTGGCCATATCGTCCCCGGCATCCAGGGGGTGGTCTATGGCCTCGCCATCATCGGCATCATCCTCCTGGCCCCCGACGGCATCTACTGGCGCATCCACGACCGCCTCGGGGCGCGCGGTAGCCAGGCGCCCGGCGGTGCCCCGGCGCTGTCGCCCGCAACGCCGGTGCCGGCTGCCGCCAAGGCGCCGCCCGCGGCGACGGCATCGCGAGCGGTATCCGGGCCGGCGTTGCTGAAGCTCGACGGCGTGGCTCGTGCGTTCGGCGGCCTCAAGGCGGTGGATGGCGTGAGCCTGACGGTGGCCGAAGGCGCCATCCACGGCATCATCGGCCCGAACGGCGCCGGCAAGACCACCCTTTTCAATGTGATCAATGGCTTTCTGCCGCCCGATGCCGGCAGCATCAGGCTCGCTGGCGCCGAGATCTCCGGTCTCAGGCCGCACGGCGTCTGCCGGCGGGGAATCGGCCGCACCTTCCAGGTCGCCCGCGCCTTTCCCCGCATGACGGTGCTGGAGAACGTTGTGGTCGGCGCCTACGCCGGCGCCCTGACCGATGCCGAGGCGGCGGACCGGGCGCTGGCCGCCCTCGCCCGCGTCGGCTTGCAGCACGACGCGCTCAGCGTCGCCGACGGCCTCACCAACAATCAGCTGCGGCGCATGGAGCTGGCGCGTGCGCTCGCCCCCAACCCGCGCCTGCTGCTGCTCGACGAGACGCTGGCAGGTCTCGGCCACGAGGAGCTGGAGGGGCTTTTGCGCATTATCCGCCAGGTCAACGCCGACGGCGTCACCGTCGTCATCATCGAGCATACCATGCACGCCATGGTGAAGCTCGCGGACACCTTCAGCGTGTTGGACCACGGCAAGCTGATCGCCGAAGGCCCGCCGGCCGAGGTGGTGCGCGATCCGGCCGTCATCGAGGCCTATCTGGGAAAGAAGTGGGTGGCCCATGCCAAGCACAATGCTCAGCATCCGGTCGCTTGACGTGGCCTACGGCGGCCTCGTCGCCTTGCGCTCTGTCTCGATCGAGGTGGCGCACGGCCAGTTCGTCACCGTGGTGGGCGCCAACGGCGCCGGCAAGACCACGCTGTTCAAGACCATCTCCGGCACCGTCGCGCCGCTCGCCGGGGAGATCGCCTACGACGGCCACAACCTGCTCGCCATTCCATCGGCGGAGCGCGCCCAGCTCGGCATCGCCCACGTGCCGGAAGGCCGTCAGGTGTTCGCCTCCATGACGGTGATGGAGAACCTGGAGATGGGCGCCTACACCCGCAACGGCCGGGCGCGCCGGGGCGAGCTGATGCCGGCCATCCTGGAGCTGTTCCCGGTTCTCGCCGAGCGGCGCAACCAGCTCGCGGGGACGCTCTCCGGCGGCGAGCAGCAGATGCTGGCGATCGGCCGTGGGCTCGCCTCGGCGCCCAGGCTGCTCATGCTGGACGAGCCCTCCATGGGCCTCGCACCAACGATCGTGGACGACATCTTCGAGCGCATCAAGCAGGTGCATCGCGAGCACGGCCTTACCATCCTGCTGGTCGAGCAGCGGGCGACCGAGGCGCTGGAAGCCTGCGACCGCGGCTACGTGCTGGAGACGGGGCGTGTGGTGCTCGAGGGTCCGCGTGATACGCTCATGTCGGATGCGCGCGTGCGGCGCGCCTATCTCGGGATGTGAGGCCGCAACGACAGGCGGATAAGCCAACCAACCGGCAATCGCTCAAGGGAGGAGGAGAACAGAAATGAACGGATCAGGACGGTTTTCGATCGCAAGGCGCGCTGTCGCCGTCGCGCTGGGGCTCGCCATGCTGGGCACGGCATCGCTCCTGGGTGACGGCAGCGCCGCCGCGCAGCAGCAGAAGGCAGTGAAGATCGGTGTGATCGTGCCGCTGTCGGGCGCCTGGGCGCGCCAGGGCCAGCTCGTGAAGATGGGCGCCGAGACCGCGGTGGCCGAGATCAACGCCGGCGGCGGCATCAAGGCGCTGCGCGGAGCGAAGCTTGAGCTCGTCACGCTCGACGCGGGCGATACCCCGGAAAAAGCGAGGAACGCGGCGCAACGGCTGATCGCGCAGGAGCCCGACGTGGTCGGCGGCATGGGCTCCTGGCTCAGCTCCTTCACGCTGGCCGTCACGGAGGTGACGGAGCGAGCGGAGCTGCCCTGGTTCACGCTCTCCTACGCCGACAGCATCACCGGGCGCGGCTTCAAGCACGTGTTCCAGACCTCCCCGCCCGGCGGCGCGCAGTCCTCGCTGGCAATGCCGACCATCGTCGAGATCGGCAAGAGCGCCACCGGCGCGGCGCCGAAGAGCGCCGGCATGATCGGCGACAACACGGCCTCGCCGATCAGCTTCCTGAAGCCGATGCGGGAGGGCGGCCTGGAGAAGCTCGGCATGAAGGTGGTGGTGGACGAGACGTTCACGCCGCCGCTGTCGGATGCCACGCCGCTGGTGCAGAAGATCCGCTCGTCGCGGCCGGAGTTCCTGGTGTTCGTCACCACCACCATCTCCGACCTCAAGCTCAGCCTGGAGAAGCTCAACGAGTTCAAGCTGGCCAGGGGTGCTATCCCCATCGTGGCCAACGGCGCGCACATGGGCGCTCCGGAGGTGTTAAAGAACGTGCCGGCCGACCTGATCGAGGGCGTCATGTTCATCGTCGCCAACTGGCCGCTCAAGGGGCACGAGAAGATCAACGAGATGTTCACCAAGGCGACCGGCGAGCCCTGGATCACCCAGGACGGCCTTGCCGGCTACGGCCAGACGTGGATCCTCAAGGAAGCGCTGGAGCGCGCGGGCGTGGCCGACAAGGGCAAGGTGGCCGAGCAAGTGCGCAAGCTCGATCTGAAGGAGGGGCCCGCGGCCGTCGCCTTCCCCGGCGGCGTGAAGTTCGACGAGGCGGGCCGCCGCGTGGGCGCACAGGTGGTGATCGCCCAGTGGCAGGGCGGCAAGCCGCTCTCCGTCTATCCGCTCGACCGCGCCCTGGCGAAGCCGATCTGGCCGAAGAAGTAGATGACGCCCGTCATCCCGGAAGCCGAGGCCTCAGGCCGAGGTTATCCGAGACCTCGAGAGGCGAGTCGGAGCTTTTACTCGCAAGGTCCCGGATCGAATCGCTGCTCGCCGTTGGCTCGCATCGCTTCGTCCGGGATGACGGGTGGATTGGCTTGGAGAGGAGTGAATGACCAAGGTCCATGCGGTGCGGGTGCACCGGCTCGGCGGGCCGGAGGTGCTGCGCTACGAGGAGGTGGACGTCGGCAGTCCGGGGCCGGGCGAGGCGCGGGTTCGGCATACCGCCATCGGCCTCAACTTCACCGACATCCATTTCCGCACCGGCCGCTACCCGCTGAAGGAGCTGCCGCATGTGATCGGCATGGAGGCGGCGGGGGTGGTCGAGGAGGTCGGGCCCGGCGTGACCGAGGTCGGCGTCGGCGACCGAGTGGCCTATGCCTCGGAGAAGCCTCGCGCCTACGCGCAGGCCACGGTGATGCCGGCGACGCGCCTCGTCAGGCTGCCGGATTTCATCGATGACGAGACCGCGGCTGCCACCATCCTCAAGGGGCTGACGGCGCACTATCTGCTGCGCGGGGCCTACCCGGTGAAAGGCGGCGAGACCATCCTCGTCCACGCCGCTGCCGGCGGCGTCGGGCTGATCATGTGCCAGTGGGCGAGGCACCTCGGCGTGCGGGTGATCGGCACCGTCGGCTCCGAGGAGAAGGCGGTGCTGGCGAGGGAGAACGGTTGCGAGCACCCGATCGTCTACACGAAGGAGAATGTGGTCGCGCGGGTGCGCGAGTTGACCGGCGGCGAAGGTCTCCCGGTGGTCTACGACGGCGTCGGCGCGGCCACCTTCGAGCAATCCCTCCATAGCCTGCGGCGGCGCGGTGTGCTCGTCTCCTACGGGTCCGCCGGCGGAGTGCCGCCGCCGCTCGAGCTCTTCCGCCTGAACCGGATGGGCTCGCTTTATCTCACCAGCGCGGGCCTCGCCGACTACATCCACGACCGGGCCGAGATGCTGGCGAGGGCGCAGGATCTGTTCGAGGCGATGCGGGTGGGCGCAGTACGTGTCGAGGTGCGCCGGCGCTACCCGCTTACGGAAGCCGAGCGCGCGCACCGCGATCTGGAGGCGCGCCGCACGGCCGGAAGCTCCGTCCTGATCCCGTAGCCGGGGCTGCGGCCGTCGGTCAGGTCGGCGCGGAGGCCGGAAAGACGGTACAGCGCGCGGGGTCGATGCGCAGTGAGACGGGCTGGCCTTCGGCGACTGGATCGGACGGTTTGGCGAAGGCGCGAACCCGCGTCCCGCCGAGATCGACGCCGCATTCGACCTGACTGCCCATGAAGTGGATGTGGGTGATGCGGCCGTTGAGGACGTTTTGTCGGCCCGGCGGAGCGCGTGCGATCAGATCGATGTCCTCGGGCCGGATCATCACCTCGACCGCGCCTTCGGGGCGACCGGCATCGCCGTTCAGCGCGAGGCACTGGCCGTTGGCACCGGCCAGGGCGATCTGCAGCCGGTCTCCATGTCGCTCGGCCTTGCCGCGCAGCAGGTTGGCTGCGCCAAGGAAGCCGGCGATGAACGGCGTGCCGGGCCGGGCGTAGAGATCGCGCGGGGCGCCTTCCTGCACGATCCTGCCGCGGTCCATCACCGCCATCCACCTGGCCAGCACGAAGGCCTCCGCCTGGTCGTGGGTGACGTAGAGAGCGGTGATCCCGACGCGGGCGATCATCTCGACGAGCTCGTCGCGCATGGCCTCGCGCAGCCTGGCGTCGAGATTGGAGAGCGGCTCGTCCAGCAGGAGCAGCGCGGGCTCTCGCACGATGGCCCGCGCCAGCGCGACGCGCTGCTGTTGGCCGCCCGAGAGCAGCGGCGCGGGCCTGTCGGCCGCCGCCTCCATGCCGACCAGGCGCAGGACCTCCATCACCTTGTCGCGGATCCGAGCCTTGCCGGACCGTGGTCGCTGCACCCGCAGGGGATAGGCCACATTCTCGAACACGTTGAGGTGCGGCCAGATGGCGTAGGACTGAAACACCATGCCGATGGGGCGCTCGTGCACCGGCACGAAGATGCCGGCCTCCGGATCGGACACCACCGTGCCGCCGATCTCGATGCGGCCGGAGGAGGCCGTCTCCAGTCCGGCGACGCAGCGCAGCGTCGTGGTCTTGCCGCAGCCGCTGGGGCCGAGCAGGGCGAAGCAGAGGCCCTCGGGGATGGCGAAGGAGACGCGGTCGATGACGGTGACCGGGCCATTCCCGCCCGGAAACGTCTTGACCAGGTTGGCGACCTTCAGCACCGCCTCAGCCTCCGGCCCGCATCAGCCCGCGGCGGGCCAGCGCGACCACGGGAACGACCAGCACGAGGATGAAAGTGGCGAGCGCCGCCGCCTGGGGCGCATCGCCGTTCTGGAACAGTTTCCACAGCAGCACCGATAGCACGACGTTGTCCGGGCTGTGCAGGATCAGCGGCAGCGTGAACTCGCGCACCCCGACGATGAACAGCAGGACGAAGCTGGAGAACAGCGGCGCCCGCAGCAGCGGCAGCACGATGCGTGCCTGCGTGCTCATCCAGCGGGCACCCGAGGCGGCCGACGCCTCCTCCAGCTCGCGGTGGAGCTGCATGAGGCCGGCCTTGGCGAGGCGCGTCGATATGGCGAGGCGGTAGCTGTAGGCGACGATCAGGATCACGAAGGTGCCGTAGATGCCGATCGGGACGGTCAGGTAGAGCAGCATCACCGCGAGGCCGGCGATCACCGAGGGAATGCCGATCGACATGAAGGAGAAGACGTCGAGCAGGGTGCGGCCGGGGAAGCTGAGGCGCAGGAGCGTCCAGCCGACCAGCCCGCCCAGCACGCTGACGATGAGGGCTGAGGCGCCGGCGACGATGAGCGTGTTGCGCACAGCCAGCCAGAAGGTCGGATCCGAGAGCAGCCGCCAGTAGGCGGCAAGCGAGGCCTCCTTCAGCGCCGCGGCCGAGGGCGGCACATAGCCGAGCAGGCTGGCCCAGACGAGGATCGCCGCCGGTAGCAGGGCGCCGATCACCACGTAGGCGCCCGCGAACAGCAGGGCTGGCACCCGCCAGCGGCCGAGCCGGAGGCGGCGCTGGACGTAGGCCTTGCCGGTGACGGTCACGAACCGCTCGGCGCGCCGGACGGCACGGTTATAGAGGGCGAGGAGCGCGATGCCGAGCACCAGGAACGGCAGCGCCACCGCCGCGGCGCCGCCGTAGTTCGGCAGGCCGTCGGCGGGATTGAGCTCGTAGAGGATGCGGTAGCTGAAGATGCTCACCTTGGCGGGGACGCCGAGGATGCTGGGCAGCTCGAACTGCTCCAGCGTCACCAGGCAGACCAGGATGAACGGCGCCAGGATGCCGGGCAGCAGCACCGGCACGGTCACGCGCCGGAACGTCGTGATCGGCCGGGCGCCGGATGCGCCGCTCGCCTCCTCGAGCCCCGGGTTCATGGTGCGCAGCGCCGCCGTCAGCAGGATGAACACGAACGGCACCGATGCCAGCGCCTGGCAGACGATGAGGCCGCCCATGGAGAAGACGTTGATCGGCCCCTCGCCCGCGATGCCCAGCAGCGCGCGGAGGCCCAGGTTGAGCCAGCCGGCCTTGGGCGCCATCAGGAAGATCCAGGCGATGCCGAGCACGATGGTCGGCATCAGGAGCGGAAACAGGATCAGCGTGAACCACACCTCGCGGCCCGGCAGGTCGGTGCGCTCCACCAGCCAGGCAAGCCCGAAGCCGATGGTAAAGCTGAGCGCCACCGAGCCGGTCACGAACACCAGCGTGTCCGGGATGACGCGCTCGTAGAGGGCCGGATCGGTGTAGACCGCGACAACGTTGCCGAGCGTCCAGCGCGCGCCCGGCTCGAAGGGGAGGAACTCGACCGGGCCGCGGAACGCCGTTGCCAGCAGCATGGCGAGCGGCGCCGCGATCAGATAGATCGCCAGCGCCACGCCGGCGCCGACGACCAGCCGGCCCCACAGGTCGAGGCCGGAGGGCTGTCGGGCGGCGCGGCGGGGGCGCCGCGGTGCAGGCAGGGCGAGGTCGGTCATCGGTCGCGGGCGGGCCGTCCTACCTGGCCTGGCCGGTCAGGATGTCGGCCGCCTTCTTGTAGAGCGCCGCGCGGGCCTCCATCTCCTGCACCCTGTCCTCGATCACGGCCACGCCGCTGGCGTAGATCCTCTGCGCGTCGGGGTGGTCGGAGCCGGGACGGTAGTCGACCTCGAAGTTGCCCTTCTCGCGCGCCGTCTTGCCCTCCTTGGAGGCGAGCCAGCCTGCGAGCAGGCGCGCGGCGCTGGGATGCGGCGCCTTGGCCAGCACGGTGGCGCCGAACTGGCCGAGCACCACCGGCGCCGGGATCACGTACTTGACCGGCATGCCGCCGGCGGCCCACAGCTTGGGCAGCGTATCCACCTCGCCCGCTGCGATCACCCGCTCGCCCGACTGCAGAATCGATTCGCGCGGCGCGCGGGTCAGGAGGATGCCGGTGTCGCCGGCCAGCTTGCGTGCGAAGTCGAGCGCCTTGTCCTGGCCCCATTTGATGCTGAGAGCGCTGACGAGCCGCGGCATCAGGAACAGGCTGCCGGTCATCTTGTCCTTGTATTTCGGCTCGAGCAGCTCGTCCCAGGTCTTGGGCATGTCCGCATCGGACATCTTGCGGGTGTCATAGGCGACGACGTAGACGATGTTGTTGGTGAAGCCCATGCGGCCGTCGAAGGCCGTATTGTCTCCGCTCACCCCGAACATCGACCAATCCACCGGCGTCGGCAGCTCGCGCTGTACGATCGGCGCCACACCGGTGATCGAGCTCCAGTAGACGTCCACCGCGTGGCGGCCGGCGCGCGTCTCGGCGATGATCTTGGGGGCGATGTCGTTGTCGCCCAGCGGGTTGACCTTGACGCCGGGCCACTCGGCTGCGAACGCGGCGGGGATCCAATCCACCTCGCGTCCGTTGGTGCCCCAGATGGTCACCTCGCCTTCAGCCTTGGCCTTCTCGTAGAGCTCCTTGACGGCCGGCGACTGCCTCCAGTCGGCGGATGCCTGCGTGGCGGCGATGGTCGCCGCGAGCCCGAGCAGGACCAGCCGAATGCACCTCGTCATGGTTTTTCCTCCCCTTCTTGGTGGTCTGGCGGTATCGAGATTCGGCAGTCGGCAGTCGGGCGAGGGGAGCAGCGATAAAGCCGGTGCGGCCCCCCTGATGCCTTCCCTAAGCGTGCTCCCGCTGCTCTTTTTTGCGACTGCCGACGCCCGACTGCCGACGCCTGTCAAAATTTCACTCCAGGTAGTTGCCGGCCTCGAAATCGACCATTGCCTCGCTCTCGTCGAGCACGACGCCGACGGGGTCGCGCCCGGCAGCCACGGCGTCGAGCTGACGCTGGAAGAAGCGGCGCAACATGACGATGCCCGTGTCTGTGGTGGCGAGATGCTCCTCATCGTGCAGCGTGATCGGCCCCTGGCCCACCATCGCCTCGTAGTCGCCGGGGAAGCGGCGGTGCTCCTCCTCGCTCAGCTCCTCCCAGAGCTTGCCGTTGAGGCGGGAGCGCATGCGGGCGAGCTCGCCCGGCTCGCGCACGCGGGCCGCTGTGTAGATGCGGAAGCTGGTGTCGTCGATCGGCAGCACCCAGCCGATCGACTCGACGCGGCCGTAGCGGCGGACCTTGGGATTGGGGATGACCCGCAGCGTCGGCAGCACGGCCTCGCTGACGCGGCGGAAGGTGCGGCCGTCCTCCAGCTTGCGGATGCTGACGGTCTTCACGCCCTTGTCGGTGAGGTGCCAGGAGACCTCGGGCAGGATGCCCATGTCGTTGACGAATTGCACGCCGCTGAAGGTGGTATGCAGGACGTAGACGTGGAAAGTATCGGGCAGGTTGTCGTAGTGCTGGAACCAGTTGCAGGGGATGACGGTCGGCCCGCCGCCACCGATGCTGGTGTCGTTGGTCTCCAGGAACTCGCCGTCCTCCAGCTCCTCCAGGCAGCGGTAGCGTGGCAGCACGGGCTTGCGCTCGGGCGGCCCCATGTAGGCGAAGATCAGGCCGTACTGCTCGCGCACCGGATACCAGGGCTGGCGCACCCGGTCGCGATGGCGGCCGCCGTCGGGCTCGCAGGGCTGCTCCAGGCAGCGGCCCTCCACGTCGAACAGCCAGCCGTGATAGCAGCAACGGATGCCGCGCTCCTCCACCCGGCCGTAGTAGAGCGTGGTGCCGCGGTGGGCGCAGCGGTTGTGGACGAGGCCGGGCCGGCCGGTCTTGTCGCGGAACAGGATCAGGTCCTCGCCCAGCGCCCGCACCTGCCGCGGCGTGTCGGTGGCGTGGCTGGAGAGCCCGATCGGGTGCCAGTAGCGGCGGAGCAGCTCGCCCATCCGGGTGCCCGGCCCCACCAGCGTCCAATCGGCGTTGAAGCCCGCGGCCTTGTGGCCGTAGCCGGTGCCCGTGTCGCCGGAGTCGTCGGCGGAGTTGTCGATGGCGGCGGCGGGCTTGGGGTTGGCGAGGCTCATTGCGGGTCTCCGTTCAGTCGCGGGGGCACGGGTTCATATGTCGAGGACCAGGCGGGCCGTCCTGGCGCCCGACACGCAGATCATCATGGTGTGATTGCCGGCGCGCTCCTCGGGGGTGAGGATGACATCGCGGTGGTCGGGCACGCCGTCGAGCACCCGCGTCTCGCAGGTGCCGCACACGCCCTGGACGCACGAGCAGTCGGGCTCGATGCCAGCCGCGTTGAGGGCCTCCAGGATGGTCTTGCCGGGCAGCACAGCGACGGTCCGGCCGCTGCGGGCCAGCACCACCTCGAAGCCACCCTCCTCCGCCGCCGGCTCGGCGCCCGAGAAATGTTCCACGTGGATGTGGGTCGGATCGCGCCCCGCCGTCGCCTTCGCGAACGCCTCCAGCATGCTGCGCGGACCGCAGCAGTAAAGCTCGGCATCCGCCGGCGCCGCATCGACGATGGCGGCGACACTGAGACGGCCCCCTCCCGGCTCGCGGCTGAAGGCCGTCTGCACCCTGTCGCCGTGGCGGGCCAGGCGTGGTTGGAAGGGAATCGCCTTCTGGTCGCGGACGCCATAGTGGAGGACGAAGCGGCGGCCGAGAGCGGCGAGCCTGTCCAGCATCGGCAGGATCGGGGTGATGCCGATGCCACCGGCGATGAAGAGGCTCGCCGCCGCACCCTCGACCAGCGCGAAGTTGTTGATCGGGCGCGAGACCTCGATCAGGTCTCCCACGCGCGCCGCCTCGCACAGATGCTGAGAGCCGCCACGGCTTTGCGGATCGCGCTGCACGCCCAGGAGATAGCGGCTCGCGTCGGCCGGATCGCCGACCAGCGAATAGCTGCGTGCAACACCGCCGTTGAGCTTCAGGTCGACATGCGCGCCGGGCCGGAATGCGGGAAGGGCGCGGCCGTCGGGGTCGCGCAGGTCGATGCGGCGCACCGAGGCGGTCTCGAACGCAATTGCATGAAGGCGCAGGCGGATGCGCTCGATGCTCACGTGCGCATGCCCCCGCCGGTCCGCCCACCGCCGGTCCGCCATGTCGTGTGCATAGCGTTGAGCCTCGCCTTGCGATGCCTTTCCTCAACTGCCCGATCTTGACGTCGGGATCTCGTTGAGGAGTATGCTGGGGGGACGTTGATTATGTCAACAGTATGCCGACGCGCTGTCGACGCGCATGCAACCCCGGGTCGGCTTGGTCGGGGCCGCTCATTCTTCCCGCTTACCCGTCGGCGCCAGGAGCAACGCGAGAAGCGAGCAGTGCATGGCCAAGCCAGTCGTCCCGTCCCAGCGCGGCAGGCGGATCGCTCGCGCCGGTGACACGCTCGTCTCCAACCGCGTGCTGTCGCTGGCGACGCTGCTGCGCCGCAGCGCCAACCTCCTCTACCGGCGGGAGCTGGGCCTGTCGGAGGTGGAATGGCGCATCCTGGCCATGGTCGGCGACCGCGCGCCGCTGACGCTGGGCGCGCTGGTCGAGATCCTGGGCCTCGACAAGGGTCAGCTCAGCCGGGCTGTCACGGCCCTGGTCAAGCGGCGCATTCTGGCCCGCACGGCCGACGCGCAGGACAGCCGCGAGGTGCACATCGCCCTTACGTCGCGCGGGCAGGAGACGTTCGAGACCCTCATCGCCCTGGCGCTGGAGCGCAACCGTACGCTCGTCGCCGGCCTGGAGCGAGCCGAGGTCGCCGCCCTGCAGGCGGGCCTCGACCGTTTGCTCGCGAACGCCCGGACCATGCTGGCGCAGAGCCGTGTGGGCTCGCGTCGCTCCTCCTGAGGCCGGCAAACGGCACCCCGCGGGTTGCGGGATGCAAGACACTGTTCCTTGCCCTATGGTGTCGGACCCGGGTCGAGCCCGGGCCGGGGGGCCAACAGCATGGAGTCGGCGATGACCGAACCCGGCGCACTACCCCCGGTCGCCGAGCAGGCGCGCCGGCTCGCACCCGTGGTGTGGCTCGTCGGCAAGGTGCAGAGCGGCAAGACTTCCATCGTGCGGGCGCTCACCGGCGCGAGCGATGCCGAGATCGGGGCGGGGTATCGCGCCTGCACCAAGACGGCGCGCATCTTCGATTTCCCGCCCGAGGCGCCCATCATCCGGTTTCTCGATACGCGCGGGCTCGGCGAGGCGGCGTACGACCCGGCCGCGGACATCGCCTACTCGGAGGACCGGGCGCATCTGATCCTGGCGGTGGCCAAGGCGCTCGATGCCGAGCAGAGCGCGGTGGTCGATGCGGTGCGCGCCGCCAGGGAGCGGCACCCCGAGTGGCCCGTGGTCGTCGCCCAGACCAGCCTGCACGAGGGCTACGCGCCGGGGCAGGGCCACGTGCTGCCCTACCCGTTCGACGGCGATGCGGTGTCAAATGCGGTGCCTGAGCCTTTGGCAAGGTCGCTTCAGCATCAGCGGTCCCTGTTCGAGGGTATGCCGGGGCGCGGCGCGGTGCGGTTCGTTCCCCTCGACCTCACCCTGCCCGGCGACGGCTTCGAGCCTGCCGACTACGGCCGCGCGGCGTTGATCGCGGCCCTGGTCGCCGTTGCACCGGCGGCCGTGCGGCTGGCGGTGCAGGAGCTGCCGGGGGCGCCCGGAGGCGAGACGCATGCCCGCTCGGTCAATGCCCACATCCTGGGGTTTGCGGTGGCGGCTGGGGCGAGCGACGCCCTGCCCGTGGCCGGCGTGGTGACCGTGCCGGTGCTGCAGGCGGCGATGCTGCGCCAGCTCGCCCAGCTCTACGGCATCGGCTGGGACCGGCGCAGCTATGCCGAGTTCCTCGCCGCACTCGGCACCGGCACACTCTTGCGGACGGCCTCGACGTTCGGCGTGAGGCAGCTTGTCAAGCTGGTGCCGGTGTACGGCCAGACCATCGGGGCTGCCACCGCCGCTGCGGCGAGCTTCGCCACCACCTACGCCATCGGCAAGGCCGCGAGCTATTACCTTGATCGGCGGCGGCGCGGGGAGGCGGCCGAGAACCTCGCGGACATCTACAGCGATGCCCTGCACAACGCCTTCGGCATGGCAAGGCAGCGCGGGTTGAATGGTGGCTGAAGCTATGCGCCTCTGCTCGAGCGCAGAGGCGCACCGGCGCCTTTCTCAGATCATCGACGCGGCATCAATACCCGCCGCACTCGCGGCGATAGCGGCGGCAGTTGCCCTCACCGACCTCGCCCCGGTACTCCTTGTAGACGCAGGCCCGCCGCAGACGCTCGCAGTAGCTGATCCGGCCGCACTCCGCACGATAGCGACGGCAGTACCCTCGCCAACCTCGCCGCGTTCCTCCTTGTAGACGCAGGCCCGCCGCAGGCGATCGCAGTAGCTGCCGCGCCAATACTGCGCGGGCTGCACCAGCGTCTCCAGATCTGCTGTCGCATGCGTGAGGTTGCCGCCCGGAGCGGCGAGACTAGCCGACGCGCCCATGATGCCGATCGCGCCGATGCCGGTTACCAGAAAAACCATACGTACTGTCGCTTGCATCAATTTCTCCACGGTCTGCCGTCGGCAGACCTGCTGCTCGATGACGTAAGCAATTCTTCACCCGTCAATCCAGGTGCGCCAAACATCAGAGAAAGGAGGCTTTTCTGCGGTTGGGCGAGGTGGGCGACCGCTGCGGCGGCGGCAAATTCCCCCAGAATGGGATATCACGCGGAAGGCGACGGCGGGCTGGTCTTGAGGCGCCCGGGCACGTTCGCCCCCTCTTGCGCGAACCCGGTCGCACGCCCAGATCCCGGATAGGGAGGATATCACGAGGGAATCATTTGAACTTCTGCTACAAGAGATACAATGAGCTTTCCTCGTGCTCGGAGGGTCGTGCCTGAAGGGGTGCTTTCAGATGGCGTCGAATGTCAGAAAGATTGTGGAGCCGGCCATAGGCTGGCTGTTCGTGGTGGCCGTGATTGTGGCCCTCGGCGCGGCCCTGCTCGCGGCAACGCGTCCCAGGACGGACATGGTTCGCCGCGTCGACGTTCAGGGGTCGCATTAGCGCTGGTCGGAAATTCGGGCTGGGCAGGGCGTCACGCTTGCCCCGCCAAGCCGGGAACTGCCAGCTCAATAGAAGATTGATCCGGGCGTGCCGCCGCCTGCCGGAATCGCGTCGCCGTTGATGGCGATGGCCCTCGGCGACGCGAGGAATGTCACGACATCGGCGATCTCCTCGGCGGTGACGATCTTGCGCAGCAGGTTGCGCCCGGCCATGCGCTTCTCGATCTCGGTCTCGCTGACGCCCTGCGCCTTGGCCTGGGCGGCGATCACGCCGGGCGTGGCCTCCGTGCGGACCAGGCCAGGGTGCACGCACACCACCTGGACGCCGTGCGGAGCCAGCTCGTCGGCCAGGTTCTTGGTGAGGGCCGCCACACCGACGTTGCGGATGCTGCCGATGGTGGTGCCGACGTGCTTGGCGCCCAGCCCGCTGACGTTGACGATGCGGCCGGAGCCCTGCTTGATCATGTAGGGCGCCACCTCGCGGGCGGTACGAAGATAGCCCATCACCTTGGTGTTCATGTGGTCCCAGAACTCCTCGGCCGTGATCTCGCCGAGCGTCGGCGGGCGCGACTGGCCGCTGGGCTTGGCCGCGCAGTTCACCAGGATATCGACGCGCCCGAAGGCGGCGACCACGTCTGCCACCATGCGTTTCACCGCCACGTCGTCGGTGGTGTCGCACACCAAGCCCTTGGTTTGTCCGCCGACCTGCGCCACCGCCGCATCGAGGGCGGTCTTGCTGCGTGCGACCAGCGCCACTTTGGCCCCTTCAGCGGCCAGCGCCCGTCCGATGGCCAAGCCGATACCGCGACTCCCGCCGGTGATGATTGCAACCTTGCCGCCGAGCTCCAGATCCATCGTTCCCGTGCCTTTCCTTGGGTGGAGCCCGATTTTCCGAAGCCGGCGTCGCCAGTGTCAATCGGGAAGGTGCGAGCGACCGCTCCGCATTCGATCACGGCTTCGTGCTGCCGACCATCGGGGCCAGGCCGTGTCCGGGTGGCGGCAACAGGCTATGAGGCGCGGCCCAAGCCACGGCTCAAGCGCCAGCGCTCCTCCTGCACCCGAATGTCGGCGAGGATGCGGTCGAGGAGCAGACAGGTGCGGCGGAAGAGATCGGAGCCGTCGCGGTAGTCCGCCGGCGCGAAGAAATCGCAGCGGCCGGCCTTGAACAGGTCCACGCACTTGGCGCGGCCCTTGCTTTTGCCGGCGGGGTAGACCGCCACCGCGTATCCGCCGTTCTTCCGCATCACCGCCATGGACGGCACGTCTGTATCGCCGTCGCCGAAGTAGACCATGTTGCCGAACGGGATGGGCCGCGCCGCCTCGGGCATGTGCTGGTTGATGCTTTCGCCCAGGTCCTCCACGCCCTTGTTGATGCGGAACAGGTACTGGGTCTTGCCGGTGTCGGTGATGACGCGCTTCGGATAGGGCAGGTCGTAGGCCTCGAACCAGTACTCGGATGCGAACACGTTGTGGAAGCGCCGGTAGATCGACGTGCCCTCGACGATCTCCGTGAGCCCCGACGACACGAGGTAGTGCCTCAGGTGCACGCCGTGGCTCTGGGCGTGGCTCTTCACATAGGCGCCGATGGCGTCGAACCAGTCTTCGACGCCGGGATAGAGCTCCACATGCCGGCCCTGGGCGACGAGGTCGGCGCGGTCGATGCGCACCCCCTTCTCCTTCGCCTTGCGGTACATCAGATGCATGTAGGTGATGAGCGGATCGGCCCCGGTCTGCTTGGCCAGAGCGTTGCTCTCGGCCCAGAAGGCAGCGGCGTCGGCGCCGATCTGGGGCAGGAAGGCGTACTCCTGCATCGGTCTCGGCGAGAGTGTGCCGTCGAAGTCGTAGACCAGCGCGATGGTCTTGCGGTCGAACTTGGGGGCGGCGGCCCTGCGGCTGCCTTCGTCCTGCGTCGCAGTTGCCGAGCTCTGGCGGCCCGGCTTGCGGCGTCCGTTGGCACGGTCAACCATTGAGAGCCCGTCCAAAGCTGATCGGATGCTGAGCTTCTACTGATTCGCCAAGGCTGCAAGGTCACAGTAAGCGGCTCGGCCCTGGCCAGTTCAGTCGCGCCTCGTGAGCAAAGCCGAGACTCGACGGCTAGCACTCCAGCGCGATCGGGCGGCCGATGCTCGTCACGCCGCCGAGCTGCGACATCGGCCCCAGCGCCGCGGTCTCGCGCTGGTCCGGCGCATCGACCTTCAGCTTGCAGCTCTTCGGGGCACCCTCGCCGAGGCGCACAGGGTTCTCGGTCTTCGCAAAGTCGAATGCAATGAAGAAGCTCGGATCGTACACCGAGAAGGCGAAGCCCTTGGCGTCGGACAGCACAGGGGTGGCGAACGGCACGGTGAAGAGCAGCGACAGCGCGCCGTCCTTGTGCTCCAGCCAGTAGTCCCTGGGCTCGCCCAGCTTCAGGGCTTGGCCGGACAGGGTGGGGAAGGTGAAGTAGTCGAAGTCTTTCAGCGCATCGACATTGACCTTGGCCAGCTCCGCCAGCTCCTCACGCGAGTAGATGCCGTCGTTGTTCTTGTCGAGGCCCTCGATGGCGCTCGTCGTGTAGTACTCGTCGAAGGTCCACTTGTGGCGGATGCCGACGAAGGCGCCGTTCTCGTAGAGCAGAGTCGCCTCCATCGTCACCCAGATGTGCGGGTGCGCGGCGGCCGGCAGGCAGGTCAGCAGGGCCGTCGCAACCACGGCGACGCCCCGCGGGAGCCCGGCCTTGAAACAAGCCTTGAGCCAAGCCTTGAGCCCGGTCTTGAGCATGTGCGGTCCCTCGTTCGCGCGTTGCCGCCGCCCATCCAGCAGCAGAAATCCCACAGGAAAACGCCACCTGGCGCGCCGCCCGCGCCGCGGAGCGCCTCCGGGGACCGCTGGGAAGCCACCGGGCCAAACCCACGCCCCCGCCGGGGCCGGATCGGTCCCTCGCGGGCAGGATACAGCAGTGCGGGGCAGAGACGTAAATACCCCTTCTCCGGCGCGATTGCTACACTATAACATCACCCGCTTGCGAAGGCAGATGGGGGGCGCAGTTGTCCGCTCCCGTGCGGGAGGATAGGCATGCGGCGTCCTGGTGCGAGGTTGGGGCCGGCGCTTCTGGCAGGCGTGCTGTCGGCCGCGTTCGCGACGCCTGCCGCCGCCAGCCTCAACGTGGTGGTGACGATCAAGCCGCTCCACGCCCTCGTCGCCCGCGTCATGGGCGAGACCGGCAGCCCGCAGCTCCTGGTCCGCGGCAACCTCTCGGCCCATACCTACGCGCTCAAGCCCTCCGACGCGGCAAGGCTCAACGCGGCCAACGTCTTCTTTCGCATGTCGGAGGTCATGGAGCCGTTCACGGCGCGGGTGGTGAAATCGCTTCCCAAGGGGGTGCAGGTCGTCACCCTGCAGGACACACCGGGCCTCCGGCTGCTCGAGCGCCGCACCGGGGCGAGCTTCGAGGACAACGGGTCTGCCAACGGCCACGGAGAGGGCCGCGGAGAGGGTCGCGGCCAGCGGCACAGCCACGACCACGGCGCCATCGACGGCCACGCCTGGCTCGACCCCGTCAATGCCAAGCCGATGGCCGACCGCATCGCCGAGGTCCTGAGCGCGAAGGTCCCCGCGCAGGCCGCCGTCTTCCGCGCCAATGCCGCGCGGCTCAAGGCCGACCTGGACGCGCTGAGCGCCGAGCTGGCGCGTGAGCTGGCCCCCATCGCCGGCAAGCCTTACATCGTCTTTCACGACGCCCTGCAGTACTTTGAGCTGCGCTTCGGCCTGAAGCCGGCAGGCTCCATCGCCGTGAGCCCCGAGGTGCCGCCGAGCGCCAGGCGCCTCAGCGCGCTGCGGGCGCGCATCGGACAAGCCGGAGGACAGACCGGAGGACAAGGCGGCGCGGAATGCGTGTTCGCCGAGCCGCAATTCGACACCCGTCTCGTCAATACCGTGGCGGAAGGCACGTCTGCTCGCGTCGGCACCATCGACCCCGAGGGAAGCCGGATCGAGCCCGGCCCCGACCATTATTTCGTCCTGCTGCGCAACCTGGCCAGGGACCTGAAGGCGTGCCTGGCGCCGGCGGGGTAAACCCGCCGGAGCGAGTGGCGAACGGGACCACCATTCGCGATTGGCCATTCGCCATTCGCCCCACTTACGTGCGCGACCCGAAAATCTCCGACCCCACCCGCACGTGCGTAGCGCCGAAGGCGACGGCCTTCTCGAAGTCGGCGCTCATGCCCATGCTGAGGGCCGCGAGGCCCAGCTCGCCGGCGAGCTTGGCCAGGAAGGCGAAATGGACGCCGGGCTCCTCGTCGTGCGGCGGAATGCACATGAGGCCGGCGATGTCGAGGCCGAGGTTCTCCCGGCAGGTGCGCAGGAGCGCGCCCGCCGCGTTGGGCGCGACGCCCGCCTTCTGCGGCTCCTCGCCGGTGTTGACCTGGATGAAGAGCTGCGGCCGCCGCCCCTGCCGCGCCATCTCCTGCGCGAGAGCTTCGGCGATCCTCGGCCGGTCGATGCTGTGGATGGCATCGAACAGCTCGACCGCATCGCGCGCCTTGTTCGATTGCAACGCGCCGATGAGATGCAGCTCGATGCCTGGCCAGCGCTCGCGAAGCGCCGGCCATTTGGCGTGCGCCTCCTGCACCCGGTTCTCGCCGAAGATGCGGTGGCCCGCCTCCAGGACGGGGGTAATGGCCTCCGTGCCGAAGGTCTTGCCGACCGCAACGAGCCGGACGGACGCCGGATTGCGGCCGTTGGCCTGGGCAGCGACGGCAATCCGTCTCTGCACATCGGCCAGGCGCGCCTGCGTGGCTTGCGAACTCTCCGTCATGGTCGCCGACGCTTCTACACGAGGCGCGGCCGAACGGGTAGCCGCCAGCCCGGCAGCCAGTCCGGCAGCCGGTCTGGCCCACCGTGACGGCGCCTTGGCCCCGCCGCAGATCGACCGCGGTTTCGCCCCCGCTTGATCGAAGCGGGGTCAAGAAGGGCTGGTAGCCAAAGCGCCACTTGCATCGAGTTTTTCTGGAAAGGAATTGGCCATGTTTGCACGCTCCATCTCGATTGCGCCGCTGGCAGCTGCGGTTCTTGCGGCTCTCGGCGCCGGCGGCGGTCCGGCGCTCGCGCAGGCGGAGCAGCGCATCTCCGGCCCCCACGTGCACCGCAACCTGGCGATCTACCTCATCCACGGCCGCAACGCGGCCGATGCTGTGCCGCTCACCCTTGCCGAGGCGCTGGCCAAGGGCAGCGTGCAGGTCGCCGAGACCGGCCAAGTCAATGAGCTCAAGATCGAGAACACGGGCGCGGAGGAGGTGTTCATCCAGGCCGGCGACATGGTCAAGGGCGGTCGGCAGGATCGGGTGCTCACGGTCAGCCTGCTGCTGCCGCCGCGCTCGGGCATGATTCCCATCGCCTCCTTCTGCGTGGAGCCCGGCCGCTGGTCGGCGCGTGGGGGCGAGGACCCGACCCGCTTCGCGAGCGCCACGGAAGCCATGCCATCGCGGCAGGCGCTGCTCGTCATGGCGGCGCCGCCGGTCGCCGAGCCGGCGCGCCCGGCGGCCAGCCAGGACTCGACGACCGAGACGGAATCGAGTGCGCCGCGTGAGCCGGGCGCGAGGCCCGACGTCATTCTGGACGCGCGGCGCCAAGGCCCCGGCAACAGCATCCCCGGCAACCGCGGGCGCGGCAACGGCAGCCCCAACCGGCAGCAGCAGGTGTGGGACACGGTGGCCAGGACGCAGGCGGCTCTGGCCGGCAACGTCGGCGTGAACGTGAGGGCCGCGCAGTCGGCCTCCAGCCTGCAGCTGTCGCTGGAGCACGCCGCTCTCAAGGAGGCGCGCACGCCCTATCTCGCGGCACTGGAGGCGGCCGGCCTCAAGGACGACGATGTGGTGGGCTATGTGGCCGCCATCGACGGCCGGCCGGTCAGCGCCGACGTCTATCCCTCCAACGGTCTGTTCCGGAAGGTGTGGGCAAGGCAGCTGGCCGCGATCGTCACCGAGGCGATCGGCGCGAAGACCCTGGAGAGCACGCCCGCGGCCCCCTCCGTCGCCGACGTCGAGGCGTTCCTGGCCGCCGCCGAGCGGGGCAAGGCGCAGGAGCGCGAGACCGCCGCCGCCATGCGCCAGGAGACGCGCGACGGCGACCACGCACTCTACAACGAGGCGCGCAGCCCGGCCGGCGGCTGGGTGCACAAGAGCTACCTCGCCAAGTAGCAGCCCGAGACAGCACCTGCCGGGGTCAGACCCCTCTGGGTAACGGGGTCAGACCCCTCGCCTCCAACCTCTCGATTGAAATGCGGCGGTCGTGGGAAGGGGTCTGACCCCTTCGCGCCGAGCAAGCTTGAAGTTCGCCGGCCGCTGTCGCAATGTAAATCCGCCAACGTGCGACTGACTGTAGAGGAGGGTGCCGGCAGGGCCCTGCCGGCCTCGGGGGATCAAGGCAACAGCTTTTCCAGACATCGGCCACACGCCCCGCAGGTGCCTGCGTGTCGTTGTCTGCAACGGAGGACGCGAATGAGGAGCTTGTTGGCGCTGGGTGGGCTCGTCGGCATCGCCATGCTGCTGCCCGCGTCCGAGACCCTGGCGCAGAGCGGGGTGATCAGCGGTCCGCCGCAGGTCCAGTCGGGCCCCGGCGGTCAATCCGGCCCCGGCGCTCAATCCGGTCAGGGTCCGAGCGCGGGCGTCGGGGGGGATGTGTGGATCGCCGTGGTCGGGGGCTTCGACGGCAGCGGCCGCAGGGTCTCCGTCGGCTACTCCGGCCATCAGCGCTCGCGCGCCGAGGCCGAGGATGCCGCGATCAGGGCCTGCGTGCGCAGCGATTCGTCCGTCAGCTGCCGCAATCCTTTCGCGGTCGCGTCCGGCTGCCTCTACATCGTGCCCGGCAGCCGCCAGGGCGGCATGACCTGGGGCCGCGGCGGCACGCGGGACATCGCCTTCAACGAGTGCCGGCGCGGCGGATACTCGTGTCCCAACAGCAAGCTGGTCGGCGGCTGCGTGCCGCGCGTGAACTGACGGGAAGCCACGGGAGATCGGGCGTGTTGATACGATTTCTGGCACTCGGCGTGTGCCTGGCATGGGCCTCGGCGGCGCTGGCGCAAGGCGACCTGGCGCCCCGCCAGCCGCCTCCCGGCGCTCCCAACAAGTCGGACGAGGTGCCGCGGCTCGATGACCTGCTGCCGCCCAACTCCAAGGACCGGTCGCCCGCACCGCCGGAGCGGAGCGAGCCGCGTGGGGAGGCGCGCTCGACCGACAGGTGGGGCGCGGTGGCTTACACCGCCGACGGCGCCTTCGGCGCGTCCTACGGCATCGACAACAGGACGGACGCCGAGCGCCTCGCTGTCGACGAATGCCGGCGCGAAGCCGTCGACAAGCACGACTGCTCGAACGGCGTGGTGACCCGGCAGGACACCTGGTTCCACATCCAGTTCTGCCGGCGCGGCGCGGAGTGGACCACGCAGATCACCACCCGGTCCACGCTGGCCGAGACCAACGCGGCAGCGGCGGACTTCGCGCGCAAGTCGAAGTTCGGCGCCGACGGCTGCCGGATGGTCCCCAACGGCCTGTTCCACTCCGGCGGCATGCACACGAAGATGTAGGCTGCGCCGACGCAGCCTGCCCGGGAGCGGCTGGCTGGTCTGGGCAGGTGAAATCCGGGCGCGGGGCACCTAGATCTGCGATAGTGCGGTCGGGTGTCAGCGGATTCGCAAGGGATACGCGCCGGATGGTTCTCACGCCCCTGGAAATCGAGCGGTACAAACGCCACCTGGTCCTGCGCGAGGTGGGCGGACAGGGGCAGCAGAAGCTCAAGGCCGCGCGGGTGCTGGCGGTGGGCGCCGGCGGGCTCGGCTCGCCGCTCCTCATGTACCTGGCGGCGGCGGGCGTCGGCACCATCGGCGTCATCGACGACGACCGCGTGTCGCTCGACAATCTGCAGCGCCAGATCGTGCACGCCACTCCGCAGGTCGGGGTGGCCAAGGTGGCGAGCGCGGCCGAGACCATCGCCAGGCTGAACCCCCACGTGCAGGTCGAGGCCCACGATCAGCGCCTAAACGCCGCCAACGCGCTGGCCCTGATCTCGCGCTACGACATCGTCGCCGACGGCTCCGACAACTTCGCCACCCGCTATCTGGTGAGCGACGCCTGCTATCTCGCCCGCAAGCCGCTGGTGTTCGCCGCCGTCGGCCCGTTCGACGGCTACCTCACAACCTTCAAGCCTTACGAGAAGGCCCCCGACGGCGAGCCCTACCCGACCTACCGCTGCGTGTTCCCCGAGCCGCCGCCGCCCGGCACTGTGGCCAACTGCGCCGAGGTGGGCGTGCTGGGCGCCGCCGTCGGCGTGGTCGGCACGCTGCAGGCGGTCGAGGTTCTCAAGGAGATCCTGGGGATCGACGAGGGCCTCGCCGGCCGCCTCCTCCTCTACGATGCGCAGGCCGCCCGCTTCACCGACATCAAGCTGGCCTGGGACCCCGACAACCCGCTCTCCGGCCGCGCGCCCAGCATCCGCGACCTCTCCCTCCACGCGGGATCGGCGGACGGCGCGACCTGCGCAGTCTGAGCAGCCGACGGGGGCGCAGCTTGGCGATCCGCGGCATCCTCCCCGACAAGGACGGCAGCATCAGTGAGCTGACAGCGTGGCCGACCTTCGGCGCAGCATTGCCACACCATGAGATGAGGCTGGACAGAGCCTCGACTTTTTGATGAGATGACTGACGATGAAGGTCGCGAACGGGCACGCTCGCGGTCCGGCGCGCCGTACTCCCTTATCGACCGATTTTTCATCTCCTAAGCTCTCATGACGAGATTGCTGATGCTATTTTACCGCCGAATTAAACACAACATCCAATCGCTCTGGACGATCTTGAATCTCAACACGCAGGGGTTCGAGCGATGGTATTTCATTCTCGTCGCCCTTGTGGCCACTATGGCGGTCAAAAGCTATTTCTCGAATATCGACCCATCGGCAAATTGGGTCGCAACCGGCGTAGTGGTGCTGCTCGTTTCAGCGCTGGCGTACAAATTGATCTCCCTGCTCCTCCGTCCGCAGCAGCTGCCGGCCGAGGTCAATGTCTTCGGCGAGAGGTACATGGTTTTCGCCGCAGATAATCGCGAGGTGAGGAAGGACGTCGAGGTGCTCAGCAGCACGGAGACCACGCCGGTCACCCCACGGCTGCGTGCCCTGCTCGCCGACAGCCGCCAAGCCGTCTGCTACGCCTTCTCCGGTGATGGACGCCAGAAGCAGAGCCCTGTGGGACTTGTGGTATGGTCAGCGACCGGTGCCCACGAGCCATCGATAACGATACATCACGTGTACGTTGAGGGCAGCGATACGCCCCTCGGCTTGCATAGGCAGATCGCCTTTCTTGTGCAATTTCTCGGCCCCGTTGAGCGGCTGTTGAGCAAGGCGGGCCCTGGGCTTTCACGGGGCGTGAGGCTGGAGTTCGCCAGCGACGCGCCTCACGCGGTCGAGTGGGCGATATTGCTGGGAGCGGAGAAAGGAGTGCCTGGAAGCTCCGCCTGGCGGCGCACTCTGCACATGCGGGATTTGCTGCTGCACATGCAGACCGAGAATACAATCTTGCGGCGCTTGCTGAGAATCTCGAGCGAGCCGCCGCCCGAATACCGGAATGACGCCACGAGCAACGTGCAGCTCTTGGAGCGCATTCGAGATTTGGTGGAGCGGGTGGCAACAAATTTCAAAAATAATACCGGGAGAGTGAAGTCATGGTATTGGCCGACTATCTTGCTCCTGCTCGGGGTGTTCTCGTGGCGATATTTCGAGAAGGCGAGCATTGAGGCAAGTCCGGCGGAGACGGCGCTTGGGCTCGCCCTTATTGGCCTTGTCCTGGGATGTATCGGAGTGATTGTCTTGTGGAGGGCGCCGACGTCTGGCGCATTGCAGGGCTTCAAGGAGCATTATTTCAGCAAGCGCATCGAGGATCAGGCAACGCTCACGAAAGTGAATGCCATGATCGAGCGCGTGTTCCAGAACGACGCCTTGAATCACGATGGGGTCGATAGAATATTCGAGCGGTGCGGCCTGCAGTCAATCGTGCTCTATGCTGCCACCGACGAGAGCAAGCCGCTGATGCTGGTCGGTTGCGCCTCCTGCTGGCCAGTCGCCGAGCGGGTCTACAAGGGAATGAGGGACGGATCGGTTCAGGAGGACCAGATCCTGCCGGACGACGTGTTCTCGGATCGGACGTTGATCAACGCTGACTACCTCTATGTGCCCGTAGTTGTCGTCGAGAAATTCGGGAGCTCCGTCGGGGGGCGCCGCGCGGTCGCGTTGATGATCGAGTTCCTGGCCTTCATTCGGCGCACGTACGTCACCCCAAACGGGCGGGAGCGCACGCTGTTCTTGATAGGTCACTCGGATCAGGGGGCGGATTGGGCAAATAGGCTGGGCATGGGAGAGCCGGTGGCCTACCCGCAGCACTTTGGAAAGCAGGACCCATTCTTCGAGCGGAGGCTCTCGAAGGAATCCGAGCTGGATCTGCTGCGTCTGGAGAACGAGCTGCTGCGCGACTATGCCGGTCTGGAGGCGCGGCGTTCGACCAGGAGGGGGTAAGCGGACTGGAGGCGGCTCATGCCCGTAAGCGCCCGCACCCCTCAGAACATCGCCGCGTGCACCCGATCCGGCGGATTGTGGCCGTCGAGGAAGGTCTTGATGTTGATGATGACCTTCTCGCCCATGTCGATGCGGCCCTCGATGGTGGCCGAGCCCATGTGGGGGAGCACCACCACGCGGTCGCTCGCGAGCAGCTTGGGGTTGATCGCCGGCTCGTTCTCGAACACGTCGAGGCCGGCGCCCGCGATCTGGCCGGCTTCCACCAGCCGCGCCAGCTCGTTCTCGTCGATCACCTCGCCGCGCGCCGTGTTGACTACATAAGCCGTGGGCTTGAGGAGCTTGAGTCGCCGGGCCGACAGGAGGTGGTAGGTGGCCGGGGTATGCGGACAGTTCACCGACACGATGTCCATGCGGGCCAGCATCTGGTCCAGGCTGTCCCAGTAGGTCGCCTCCAGCTCGTGCTCCACGCTCTCGGGCACCCGGCGGCGGTTGTGATAGTGGATCTGCAGCCCGAAGGCCCTGGCGCGCACCGCCACCGCCTGCCCGATGCGGCCCATGCCGATGATGCCGAGCCGTTTGCCGAAGATGCGGTGGCCAAGCATCCAGGTGGGCGACCAGCCGGCCCAGGCGGTCTTGGCCTCCTTGAGGTAGGCCGTACCCTCGGCCAGCCGGCGCGGCACGGCGAGGATCAGCGCCATGGTCATGTCGGCGGTGTCCTCGGTCAGCACGCCGGGCGTATTGGTGACGAGGATGCCGCGCTCGCGGGCGGTATCGAGGTCGATGTTGTCGACGCCGTTGCCGAAGTTGGCGATCAATTTGAGCTGCGGGCCCGCCTGGGCGATCAGCGAGCGGTCGATGCGGTCGGTGACGGTGGGCACCAGCACGTGGGCCACGCGGACGGCCTCGACCAGCTCGGCCTGCTTCAGGGGCCGGTCGTCGATGTTGAGGCGGGCGTCGAAGAGCTCGCGCATGCGCGTCTCCACCACGTCCGGCAGCTTGCGCGTGACGATCACCAGGGGCTTCTTGGGCGTCGGCATGGGCATCGGCTCTTCGGAGGTTGCGCGGCTGACCCCGGACAGGCGCAGCCCGTCGGCACGGTTTTTGTCTAACAGATCCCGGCGCGATGGCAAAACGCGGGCGTCCGCATCGTCCTTGATAATGCCTTGCCGATACTGTCCTTGATCATCCCCCGCAAATCATGCATTGGGCCTGGCATGCGCGATAGTCCTATGCCCACCCCCAGGCCGGTCCGCTCGGTGCTGGCCGTATGCCTCGTTCTCGCCGCCCTCCTCGCTGGCGCTGCTGGGACGCTGGCCCAGGCCGCCAAAGGGGCGGCGACGCCCGATGCCGCCGAGCCTGACGGCCTCAAGGCGCTGCGCTACGTCAGCCTCAAAGCCGATCGGGTCTTTCTGCGCAAGGGCCCCGGCACCGAGTATCCGGTCGCCTGGGAGTTCCAGCGCGCCGGCCTGCCGGTCGAGGTGATCCGCGAGTTCGATGTCTGGCGTCAGGTTCGCGACGCCAGCGGCACGGTCGGCTGGGTGCACTCTAGCCTGCTCAGCGGCCGTCGCACCGCCCTGGTGCTGCCGTGGGAGGTGAAGGATGGCCAGCTGCAGCCGCCGCTGGCCACGCTGCGCTACGACGACTACGAGTCGGCAACCCCCGTGGCCCAGGTGGAGGCGGGTGCCCTCGTCAGCATCATTGGCTGCGACAAGGGTTGGTGCCGGGTCTCGATCGGCAGCCACCGCGGCTATATCGAGCAGACCAAGCTGTGGGGCACCTACCCCAATGAAAAGATCAAGTAGCGTCTCCGCTTCGGACCTGCCGTGTCTGGCTTCGGCAATCGGGCGTCGGCAGTCGGGAGCACCGAAGGACCGACTGCCGAAGCCCGACTGCCGATTGCCGGCCTATTTCCTGACCAGCCGCACCACCACGTCGATGTGCGAGATCCTGAGGTGATCGGGCGGCTCGGGCAGGCCATCGACGCGGATGGAGCTGCCGGGGATGTCGATCAGCGACCCGTCGGCCTCGATGAAGTAGTGATTGTGGTTCGAGACATTGGTGTCGAAGTACGTGCACTGTCCACAGACCGCTACCTCGCGCAACAGGCCGGCCTGCTTGAACTGATGCAGTGTGTTGTAGACCGTCGCCAGCGACACGCGCTGACCGGATTGCACGGCCTCGCCGTGCAGGATCTCGGCGGTCACATGCCGGTCGCCGTTGGCAAACAGCAGCTTGGCGAGCGCAACGCGCTGCCGTGTCGGCCGCAAGCCCGCGCGCCGAAGGACTTCGCCGATGTTTCTGTCGGTTGACTGATGCAAGTTGGTATTTCCACGTTCCGAAGCAGCCTACGCAGCACGCCGCCGCCCCCGCTCCACGGCAATTCGTCTCACAGCCTTCAAACTGCCTCCGGTTTTAGTATAGGCTGGTCCGGGGATGCCTGCAATGCCAAGCCCGCCGCCAGTCTCGCTGGCGGCGAGCGGGAACATGGGCTTTTGAGGGCCGAACGGGTGTGATAGGAAATCCGCTGCGCGGCGGATGGGCACTGGGGCACCGGGAGACGAGCGGGAAACGAAAAAATGCCGGAACGCCCAACGAGCTACGAGTACGAGGAGCTGTTGACCTGCGGCCGCGGCGACCTGTTCGGTCCCGGCAATGCCCAATTGCCGCTGCCGCCCATGCTGATGTTCGAGCGCATTTCTGCCATCTCGGAGACGGGGGGCGCCCACGGCAAGGGCCAGGTCGTGGCAGAGCTCAAGGTGGCCGGCAATCCGGCGCTGGACTGGATTTTCGCCTGCCATTTCAAGGGCGATTCTGTGATGCCAGGCTGCCTGCCGCTGGACGCGCTGTGGCAGCTTACTGGCTTCTTCCTGGGCTGGCTCGGCGCCCCCGGCCAGGGCCGTGCGCTGGGCGTGGGCGAGGTCAAGTTCAGCGGCATGGTGACGCCCACCACCAAGGTGGTGGAGTACGTGATCGACCTGAAGCGCGTGATTTTGCGCAAGCTCAAGCTGGCGATCGCCGACGGCGTTGTGAGAGCCGACGGCCAGGTGGTCTACGCCGCCAGCAACCTCAGAGTCGGCGTGTTCACGCCGGGCGAGCAGATCTCCCCCGCAACGTGACGCGGCCTGAGAAGTGCTGGCGGGAAAGGGTTTGCCCGGCGGCCGGTGGTGCGAGACGAACAGCACGACAAGTGCGAAGCGAGGTCCTGCATGAGACGTGTGGTCGTGACCGGCATGGGGGTTGTGTCCTCGATCGGCAACAACACCCAGGAGGTCCTGGCCTCCCTCAGGGACGGCAAGTCCGGCATCGTGCGGGCGGAGGAATACGCCAAGCTCGGATTCCGCTGCCAGGTGCACGGCGCCGTCGAGATCGAGTGGGAGCCGATGGTCCCGCGCAAGCCGCGCCGGTTCATGGAGGCCGGCGTGGGGTGGAACTACATCGCCATGGACCAGGCGATCCGCGACGCCGGCCTGGAGGCCGGCGAGGTGGTCAACGAGCGCACCGGCATCATCATGGGCTCCGGCGGCCCCTCCACCCGCGCCATCGTGCGCGCCGCCGACGTGACGCGCGAGAAGGACCCCAGGAAGGTGGGCCCGTTCGAGGTGCCGAAGGGCATGTGCTCGGGGCCTTCGGCGGCGCTGGCCACGGCCTTCCAGATCAAGGGCGTCAACTATTCGATCTCATCGGCCTGCGCCACCTCCGCGCATTGCATCGGCAATGCCGCCGAGATGATCCAATGGGGCAAGCAGGACGTGATGTTCGCCGGCGGCTGCGAGGAGCTGGACTGGACCCTGTCGGTGCTGTTCGATTCGATGGGTGCCATGTCGACCAGGTTCAACGACACCCCGGCCCGGGCGAGCCGCGCCTACGACAAGGACCGTGACGGTTTTGTGATCGCGGGCGGAGCGGGCGTGGTGGTGCTGGAGGAGCTGGAGCGGGCCAAGGCCCGCGGCGCCAGGATTTACGGCGAGCTGGTGGGCTACGGCGCCACCTCGGACGGATTCGACATGGTGGCGCCCTCGGGCGAGGGGGCGGAGCGTTGCATGCGCATGGCGCTCAACGGCCGCGACGGCAAGGGCGTTGGCCGGGTCGGCTACATCAACTCCCACGGGACGGCCACCCCCGTGGGCGACAAGGTGGAGGTAGAGGCCATCCGCGAGGCCTTCGGCAAGGACATCCCGCCGATCTCATCCACCAAGTCCCTGGCGGGCCACTCCCTGGGCGCCGCCGGGGTGCAGGAGGCCATCTTCTCGCTGCTCATGATGAACAACGGCTTCGTCTGTGCCAGCGCCAACATCGACACCCTGGACCCGGACTTCGAGGGCGTGCCCATTGCCACACAGCGCCACGACAATGTGTCGCTCGACTGCGTCATGTCCAACAGTTTCGGCTTCGGGGGCACCAATGCAACCCTTGTCTTCAGGCGCCATGACGCTTAAGCACGGCTGAGTGAGAGAGAGCTGCGCCCAAGTTGTTGATGGCGATGACTGAACGGGGTGGGTCGCAGACGGATCGGGCGTGCACGCCCACAGCTCGGAATGGACAACGGCCATGATGAAACCGGCCTCGAGGGACAAGGACATCGCCCGGGACATTGCCAAGCCTGGGCCGCTGATGGCCGGCAAGCGCGGCCTGATCATGGGTGTCGCCAACGAGCGCTCCATCGCGTGGGGCATCGCCCGTGTGCTGGCCGGACAGGGCGCCAAGCTGGCGTTCACCTACCAGGGCGAGGCGTTCGGCCGGCGCGCGATACCCCTCGCCAAATCGGTCGGATCGGAGATCATCGCCAGCTGCGACGTGAGTGACTTGGCGAGCGTCGACAGCGTCTTCGCAGAGATCAACAAGACCTGGGGCGGGCTCGACTTCGTGGTGCACGCGCTGGCCTTCTCCGATCGGCGCGAGCTGCAGGGGCGCTATTCCGACACCACGCGCGACAACTTCACCAACACGATGGTGATCTCGTGCTTCTCCTTCACCGAGATGGCCAAGCGCGCCGCCGCCCTGATGAACGACGGCGGCGCCATGCTGACGCTCACCTACGGCGGCTCGCAGCGGGTGGTGCCGTCCTATAACGTCATGGGCGTCGCCAAGGCGGCCCTGGAGGCCAGCGTGCGCTACCTGGCGGCCGACTTCGGCGGCCAGGGCATCCGTGTCAACGCGCTCTCTGCAGGTCCGATGCGGACGCTGGCCGGGGCCGGCATCTCGGACGCGCGCACCATCTTCAACTTCCAGGGCGAGCACGCCCCTCTCAAGCGCACCCCTACCCTCGACGAGGTGGGCGGCGCGGCTCTCTACCTGCTGTCCGACCTGTCCGGCGCCGTCACCGGCGAGGTGCACTACGTGGACTGCGGGTACAATGTGGCGGCCATGCCGAGCCTGGAGGCCCTCAAGGTCCAGGAGCAGGAAGCCGCCGCCGCCGGCCGCCGGTCCTCGCACACGGCCGAATAGGTTTCAGGGATCAGGTTTCAGGGATTAGGTTGGGGATTAGTTTTAGGGGCAAACGCCGTGGTCCCTGGAACCTGAAACCTAATCCCTAGAACCTCTGCGGCGACGAGAACGTGCCCATGTCCCGAGCCGCCGAGGCCGCCGGCTTCATCGACGAGGCGCACCGCGCCCGCGCCCGCTACCGGAACCTGCCGGACGACATTGCGCCGACGACGGTGGCCGAGGCCTATGCGGCGCAGGCGGCGCTGTGCGAGCTGTGGGGGGCGCGGCTGGGGCCGGTCGCCGGCCTCAAGATCGCCACCACCACAAGGGTGATGCAGGAGCTGATGGGCATCGACCACCCCTGCATGGGCACCATCTTCGCCGCCCGCGTCTACGCCTCGCCGGCGACCATCGCCAAGTCTGATTTCATCAACGTGCGGGTCGAGTGCGAGCTGGCGGTGCGCCTTCGCCGCGACCTGCCGGAGGCCGGCGCGCCCTATACGCGCGAGAGCGTGCGCGGCGCCGTCGCCGAGGTCATGGCCGCCTTCGAGCTGATCGAGGATCGCTTCGCCGATTACAAGTCCTGCAAAGCCTTCTCGCTGATCGCCGACAACGCCTGGAACGGCGGCGTGGTGCTCGGCCGCGCCGTGCCGCTCGCCGCCAGCCTCAACATCGACGGCATCGCCGGCGCATTGAGCAGCAACGGCAGGCAGCTGGGCACCGGGAAGACCGACGACCCGCTGGGAGCGCTGGCCTGGCTTGCCAACCAGGCCGCCGAGTGCGGGCGTCCCATCGCCGCCGGCATGGTGGTGATCACCGGCAGCGTCATCCCAACGGTGGACATCGCCGCCGGCGAGCGTCTCGATTTCGCCATCGAGGGCATCGGAGAGGTGTCGCTGAGCGCCAGCTGAACCGGCGGCAGGGGCGCACCACAAAAGGAGGAGCACATGCCCAAGATGACGGATTCCCGGCGCAAGAGGATCCAGGCCAGGCAGCGGCAGCTGCGCTCTGCGCAGAAGCGGGAGAAAAAGGGGGCGAAACGGACGGAGCGCGCCGGAAAGCCCGCCGCCACGACGTAGGCCGAAGGAGTTCCGGGCCAAATCCGGACTTGACCCGCCGCCGCCCGCCCCGAAGACTGATTGCGCGCCGCGCTCCGAGGTGGGACCGGGCGTGCAGTCTCCATCAGGGGCGCACCCGTGGACGAGAGAGAGGCCGACGGCTACTCGGTAGCCTACAGCCGCGATAACGTCGAGTTTCCGATCTACGCCCTGGCCGCGGTGGCGGCCATCCTGATTGCGACGGCGTTCATCACCGGCGAGGCGCTGTGGCTGGCGCTCGGCACCGCCGCCGCCGGGCTCACCTACTACAATCTCCCTCTCATCGAGACGCGGCCGACCATCGGCGCCAACCAGTACGGCGTCTTCATCCAGGCCCTCGGCCTGATCCGCTGGCGGGCCATCGACCGCATCGAGCTGGTGCCGATCCACGAGCGCGCCACGACCTTCCACGAGCTGCGGATCGTGCTCGGCGCCCCACTGGCCAACGCCCTTGTCGCCGACTGGCGCCGGCAGCCCTTCCACCGCTCCCTCATGCGCCCGCCCTGGCGCATGCGCGGCAATAATGTGGTGCGCATCAATGTCGAGCCCTTCGACCAGCCACCCGACGCGATCCACGAGACGCTGGTGCGGATGTACGACTACTACCGGAGCTGACCAGGCCATGCCCCAACGCAGCGCAGGACTGCTCCTCTACCGGCGCCGGCAGCGCGGCGTCGAGGTGCTGCTGGTGCACCCGGGCGGGCCGTTCTGGGCGCGCAAGGACGAGGGGGCGTGGGGCATTCCCAAGGGCGAGTACAGCCCCGGCGAGGACCCGCTGGCGGCGGCTCGGCGCGAGTTCGCCGAGGAGACGGGCGCCGCTCCTCCGGCGGGTGAAGCGGTGGCCTTGGGCGCGTTCCGCCAGGGATCGGGCAAGATCGTGCAGGCGTGGGCTCTGGAGGGCGACTTCGATCCGGCCCGCCTCAAGAGCAACACCTTCACGATGCAATGGCCGCCGCGCTCGGGCAGGACGCTCCAGGTGCCCGAGGTCGATCGCGCGGGCTGGTTCACCCCCGAGGAGGCTATGCGCAAGCTCCTCAAGGGCCAGCGCCCGATCCTGGTGGCGCTGATCGAGAGGTGTCAGACACTCCGGGCCTGACACCGTATGCACGGCTCACGGCAGCTTCGGCGGAGGCACGGCCTCGCCCTCGCCGGTCAGCGTCTCCATGAAGGCGACGAGGTCGATGCGCTGCTGGTCGGTCAGGGCGATGGGCTTGATCAGAGGCGAGCGGCTCGGGCGGTCGATGCCGCCCTTCTCGTAGTGCCTCACCACCGCATGGAGATCGGCCGCCGAGCCGTCGTGCATATAGGGCGCCCGCAGGGCAACCGAGCGCAGCGTCGGGGTCTTGAAGGCATATTGCATCAGCGGGTCGTCCTTGACCTCGCGGCCGCGACCCAGGTCCTTGGTGGAGACGCCGATGTCGTGGAAAGTGTCGTTCGTGAAGCGCCAGCCACTGTGGCAGAGCGAGCATTCCGCTTTGCCGTTGAACAGCACGAACCCGCGCTTGGCCGATTCGGAGATCGCGCTCTCGTCTCCCTCGATCCAGCGGTCGAACGGGGCGATGCCGGGCTCGATGGTCCGCTCGTAGGCGGCGATCGCCTTGGCGATAGCGTCCACATCGATCGCTGCGCCCGGCAGGGCAGCATTAAATTTGGCCGCATAATCGGGGATGGCGCGGATGCGCTCCTCGATCACCTCCACCTTCACGGGCGCATCGGTCTGGCTCATGGACATGGAGCCGGTGGCGATCGATGATTTGGCCTGCGCCTCCAGGGTGGCGCTGCGCCCATCCCAGCCGATGGGGCCGGACACGTAGCCGAGCGCCAGCAACGTCTGCGACCGGCGCGAGGTGAGTTTGCCGGAATCGTTGCGGCTCTTGGCGTCGGTGGTCGCCCGGCCGAGATTGGAGAAGTGGCAACCGGCGCACGCCGTGGTGCCCGAGGCCGATACGCGCGGATCGTAGAACAGGCTGTGCCCCAGCCCGACCAGCGCCGCATTCTCCACCGACCGCGGCCCCGACCGCTTGTAATCCGCCTTCATGGACGCCATCCGCCGCGCCGACGGCATGCCGTCCTGTGCCTGAGCGGCCGGCTGACTGCCGAGGAGCCCGAGACACCCCGCAGAGATGACGGCCAGCGCCATCGGCCCGTCGTTCCGCAAACGTCGTCTGTGTCGCATCCCGTAATCCCCCAATGGAAAGCCGCCGCGAACGGCCGGACGATCCGCCGCCGCCACTTATGGCGCCCAGCGGGTGTCGTCGTCATCCGAACGGTTGATGCTGAGCGAGATTATCCGTGGAGATCGCACGCGGAGGGCGCACTCGTGCGAAGCGATTTGCGCCGCGCGTGCCAGAAGTAGGTGGAACAGGCCCGAATAGCGGCAGCGGCGCAATGCCCTTCGCAGCGTGGCGCCTTGCGGCATTGCCGGCGCCACTCGAGTTGCGGCGGCCCGCTACGTCGCCTTCTGACGGTCCTGATGCACGGGCGACCGCGAGACGCTGCCCGGACCCTCCGATACCGGCTGCAGCAGGTGAACGCCCAGCAGCACGCCGAGCAGCATCGTCAGGTAGGCGATCAGGAACCAGGACAGCTCGCCCTGCAGGTCGCTTTTCACGCTCTGACGCATGGCGCGCCTCCTCCTCACAGCCAGCCTTCGCGCTTGAACCACAGGTAGGGGATGGCGGCGGCAACCGCCATCAGGATGAGGGCGGCCGGATAACCGTAGGCCCAGCCCAGCTCCGGCATATGCGCGAAGTTCATCCCGTAGATCGAGGCCACCAGCGTCGGCGGCATCAGGACCACCGCGACGATGGAGAAGATCTTGATGATCTGGTTCTGCTCCAGGTTGATGAGACCCAGCGTGGCGTCGAGCAAGAAATTGGTCTTGTTGGAGAGGAAGTTCGACTGATCGCTGAGCGCCACCGCGTCGCGGTGCAACGACTTGATGCGCACCCGCACCTCCTTCAGCGCCCGCTTGTCGTTATCCTCCGCTGCCGAGTGATAGGTGAGAAGCCGGCTGATGCTGACCAGGCTCTCCCGCAGCTTCGTGAGGAGGTCGCCGTTGGTGCCGATCTGCTCGATGGTGGCGGCGAGGTCGCGGCTCTTGGTGGGGCGGCCATTCTTCGACTTGTGGCGGAACACGCTGCGCGAGATCGCCTCGATGTCGGCCGCCGCCCGCTCCAGGGTATCCGCCAGACGGTCGATGAGCGCCTCGATCAGGCTCAGCATCACCTGCTCGCCGGTGGCGCAGGCAACCGCACCCGGCCGCTGGGCGCGCGCCACCACGCTCAGGAACGCCCGTGGCTCCGCATAGCGGATGGTGGCGAGACTGGTGCCCTTGAGCACGAAGGTGATGGGCGTGGTGACCGGCTCGTCGCTGTCGAGCATGGCGATGGCCGTGACGGTCATGAACTCGGCGCCGCCTTCGTTGTAGAGGCGGGCCGACATCTCGATCTCCTGCATCTCCTCGCGCGAGGGCAGCGAGATGCCGAGCGCCTGCTCCACGCAGGCGTCCTCCTCCGGTGACGGGTTGAACAGATCCAGCCAGACCGGCCCTTCGGTCTGGCGCAGGTCCGAACAGTCCGGGGTGGCGGGGGTGCGGGCGACCAACCTGTCGCCCTCGCAACGATGGATGCGCAGCATGTCGTGCTCCCGTTCCGCCGCCGCCGCGGTCTCGGGAGCCTGCCGAACCCAGGCTGCCTCAGCCGCGCGACGGCACCGATGGTCGACTAGGTCGGTCCGAGCTCATGGGTTTCCGTTGTCCGATTGCGCCCCGTGCGGCCGGCCGCCGCAGGGGCCGTGTCACAGGCATCGCACCGCAGCATGTAGGCCGATTGTCGCGCGCCGCCAAGTGGAAAAAGCGCCGCGTCCATCGGTGTCAGACCATCGAAGGTCGGCGCAGCCGGTGATCGACTGAGACCGGCGCCAGGCGACGCGACTATTCCCCGCCGGCGCAAGAGCCTAGAGGCCGGTCACGGCGCTGACCAAGTTGGGCGCTCGTTCGCGGCACCACAATAATGCGGGGGCGAACCGGCCTCAATTCGGGGCCAACCGGACGGCCAAAGCCGGCTCCGGCACGGTCTCGCGCGGTGCGACGACCGGTTGGGTGCGCTCGGCGACACTTGCCTCGCAGCTGGGCGCACGCTCGCCCACATAGTAGTCCCCCAGCACTAGCACGTCGATGCCGCTCTTGAGGTAGCACTCGACGGCGTCCCTGGGGGAGGCGACGATGGGCTCGCTCCGGTTGAAGCTGGTGTTGAGCAGGATTGGCACGCCCGTGAGGCGGCCGAACTCCTCGATCAGGCCGTAGTAGCGCGGGTTCGACGACCGCTCCACCGTCTGGATGCGGGCCGTTCCGTCCACGTGCACCGCGGCCGGGATGCGATCGCGGCTCTCGGGCCGTACACGCGGGGCGAGCGTCATGAACGGATCGGGCTGGTCGATCTCGAAGAACTCGCTGGCCCGCTCCACAAGCACCGCCGGGGCGAACGGCCGGAACGGCTCGCGCTGCTTGACCTTGGCGTTGAGCACGTCGCGCATGTCGGGCCGGCGCGGGTCGGCAAGGATCGAGCGGTTGCCGAGCGCGCGCGGCCCCACCTCGAACCGGCCTTGGAACCAGCCGACGATCCGGCCGTCGGCGAGATCCCGCGCCACCCGCGCGATCAGCTGGCCTTCTTTCAGGCGGCGGTAGCTCAGTCCGGCGGCGTCGAGGGCGGAAACGATCTTGCCCTCGCCGTAGGCCTTCCCGAGCAGGGCGTGCTTGAGCTCGAATCGGCGGGGAAGCCCGAGGTCGTGATGGTAGTGCCACAGCGCGCTCCCGAGCGGCGCGCCGGTGTCCGACGCGCACGGCGGCACCCACAGGCGCCGCACGTCGGTGTGCTCCAGGATCTTGGCGTTGGCCACACAGTTGAGCGCCACGCCGCCCGACAGGACGAGATCGCGCTGGGGATGCCGCTTGAGCAGCGTGCGCACCCGGTGCAGCACGATCTCCTCGATGACCGCCTGCAGCGCGAAGGCCACGTCGCGGTGCCGGTCGGTGATGAACTCGCCCGGTTGGCGTGGCGGCCCGAAGGTGTCGAGGAACTTGCGCTTGAACGGGCTGAGCTGGCCGTAGATGTCGTAGCTGAAGTAGTCCATGTTGACGGCATAGCCGCCGTCCGGCATCGGCCGAATCACGTCGCGGAAGCGATCCACGTAGGTGTCGCCGCCGTAGGCGGCGAGCGCCATCACCTTGCCCTCGTCGCCAAAGCCGGCGAAGCCCAGGTACTCGGTGACGAAGGTGTAGACGAGGCCTGCCGAGTTCATGATGCCCGTAGACCACAGCCGCTCCAGCCGGTTGCCGTGGCCGATGTAGGCGCTGGACGAGCAGTCGTCGCCGTAGCCGTCCATCACCAGCACCAGCGCCTGCTCGAAGGGGGAGACGAAGAACGCGGCCGCATGCGAATGGTGGTGGGGGACATTGACGATGGGCGGAAGGTCGGCGACGCCCAGGCGCTTTCTCAGGTCGCGCTTTAGGAAGTGATTGAGAAAGACGACATCGTTCTTCTGCGAGGTGTGCGATTGGGGCAGCGCCAGCGAGAGGGAGAGCGGAAAGCGGCGCACCAGCAGCGACGCGAACGTGCGGCGCAGCAGCCCCGGGTCCCACGGTGTGGTGATGACGTCGATGCCGTGAATCCCCAGCTCCAGCTCCTCCAGACCGGCGATCAGCCCACGGCGCGGGAACTTCTTGGTTTTCTTGTCGCGGTTGAAGCGCTCCTCCTCCAGGACGAGCTCGGGCACACCGTCCCTGAGGAAAGCAACGCCGCTGTCGTGGGTTTTGGCTACGATCCCGAGAATGCGCAAGGCTCGAACACCGCTCAGCTGAACTCGGTCGGATGAGGTACGCCGGCGGCGCCACGCATCTGCGATCGCCACGCGCGGCGCATTAGAGACAAGCACCGCACGCTTGTCGAGTTGGCAGACGCGCCGCCGCGACAAGGAGTTGTGGAGACCGAGCGTTAGCTGATAATTAGATGACGGATAGCGGATAGCTCAGATCGCACCGCACTCAGGGCCGGGCGTACCGTCCGCATTCAGTCGTGCCTGCCATGGCAATGCTTGTACTTCTTGCCCGAGCCGCATGGGCAGGCGGCGTTACGGGAGACCTTGCCCCAGGTGGAGGGGTCGTTGGGATTGGCCGCGCCAGCGCCCTTCCGGGTCTGCAGCGGGGCGCGGCGCTCCGGGGCCTGCGCCGCGGGCCGGCCGCCGGCCGCCAGCGCGGCGTCGGCCAGCGCCAACTCGTCGTCGCCGGTGAAGGGGTCCGGGTGGTGCGCCTGCATGGGCGGCAGCTCCACCGGCTCGAACAGCTGCTCGGGCTCTCCCGCCATGGCGCGGGCGTGCATCAGATGCCCGGTGACCTCCTCGCGCAGGTTGGAGAGCATGGTGTCGAACAGCTCGAAGCTCTCGGCCTTGTACTCGTTGAGCGGGTCGCGCTGGCCGTAGCCTCTGAGGCCGATCACGCTGCGCAGGTGCTCCATCACGATCAGGTGCTCGCGCCACAGGTGATCGAGGGTGTGGAGCAGCACCATCTTCTCGATCTGGCGCATCGCCTCGGGGCCGAACTCCGCCTCCTTGGCCTTGGCCTTCGTCTCGATCTCCTGGAGCAGGCGCTCGGTGACCTCCTCGTTGGCAATGCCCTCCTCGGCGGCCCACTGATCGACGGGGAGGTCGAGGTCGAAGATGCGGGCAATCTCGCCCTTGAGCGTGGCCGTGTCCCACTGCTCCGCGTAGGCGCCCTCGGGCATGCAGCGGGCCACCAGCCCCTGCACCACCTCCTGGCGCATCTCGGCGACGGTCTCGCTCACGTCGTCGTGGCCCATGATGTCGATGCGCTGCTCGAATATGACCTTACGCTGATCGTTCATCACGTCGTCGTACTTGAGCGTGTACTTGCGTGCGTCGAAGTTGCGGGCCTCGACCTTCTGCTGCGCCTTCTCCAGGGCCTTGTTGATCCAGGGGTGGGTGATGGCCTCGCCTTCCTGCAGGCCCAGCCGCTGCAGCATGCCGTCCATGCGGTCGGACCCGAAGATGCGCATCAGGTCGTCTTCGAGCGACAGGTAGAACTTGGACCGGCCCGGGTCGCCCTGGCGGCCGGAGCGGCCGCGCAGCTGGTTGTCGATGCGGCGGCTCTCGTGCCGCTCGGTGCCGAGCACGTAGAGGCCGCCGGCGTCGAGCGCCCGGCTCCTCTTCTGCGCCACGTCGGCCGCAATCTCGGCGCACTTGACCTTGACGGTCTTGAACGTGTCGACGATGGCTGCCCGCCGCGCGGAGATCTCGGCGGGATCCGGCTGGCGGCCGGCCTCGGCCTCGCCGGCGGTCCAGGCGCGCAGGGCGTCGCTCATGAAGCGGAACAGGGTCTCATTGACGAGGCCGAAGCTCCAGGTGCGGCTCGCATCGTTGAGCCACTCGCGCGCCTCGGCGCTGAGTGCGGTATCGAACCAGTCGAGGCTTTCTGCTCCGTCGCCGTGACCGTTGCGCACGCCGCCAGCCTTGGCGGCGGCAGCGTATTCCTCCGCAATCCGGGCGCGATGCAGGGCGATGCCGCGCTTGTCGCCCTGGATGCGCGCCCGCTCCCTGGCGACCTCGCGAGGGCTCGGCTCCTGCCCGCCGGCTGACTGCTGCTTGGTCCACTCGGCAATCCGGCCGTCGATCCACTCCCCGAGGCACGCATCGATCCAGTCGTCGGCGGCGTGCAGCACGTCGTCGATCCACTTGCGCAGCGGCTCGTCGTCGCCGCTGTCGCCGTGCACGGCGGCCATGCGGCCGGCCTCGTTCTCCTCCTTCAGCCAGTCGCGGGCGCGGAAGCGGTCGTTGCCGCCGAGCTGGATGTCGGTGCCGCGGCCGGCCATGTTCGTGGCGATGGTGACGGTGCCGGGAACGCCGGCCTGGGCGATGATGTGCGCCTCCTGCTCGTGGTAGCGCGCGTTCAGCACCTGGTGCGGGATCGGGTCGCCGCTGTTCTTGCGGGCCAGCTCGTCGAGAAAGGCGCCCACGTCGAGCAGATGGCGCTTCAGCTCGTCCTCCTTGCCGTCCTTGAGCTGGTCCGCCTGCTTCCTGATGTAGGTGCCCAGCTCGCGGATGTGCTTGCGGTCCTTCAGCAGCGCCGAGAGCTGCTCGGACTTCTCGATGGAGACGGTGCCAACCAGGATCGGCTGGCCGCGGCGCCTGCAGTCGGCGATCTCGGCGACGATGGCGCGCGCTTTCTCCTGGGTGGTGCGGTAGACCTCGTCGTGCTCGTCGGTGCGGTCCACCGGCATGTTGGTGGGCACCTCCAGCACGTCGAGCTTGTAGATGTCGCCGAACTCGTTGGCCTCGGTGGCGGCCGTGCCGGTCATGCCGGCGAGCTTGGCGTAGAGACGGAAGTAGTTCTGGAAGGTGATGGAGGCGAGCGTCTGGTTCTCCGGCTGGATGCGGACGTGCTCCTTGGCCTCCAGGGCCTGGTGCAGGCCGTCGGAGTAGCGCCGGCCCTGCATCATGCGGCCGGTGAACTCGTCGATGATGATGACCTCGCCGCCCTTCACGATGTAGTCGCGGTCGCGCAGGAACAGGGCGTGAGCCTTGAGGGCCTGGTTGGCGTGGTGGACGACCGACACGTTCTCGATGTCGTAGAGGGATTCGCCCTTGAGGAGGTCCTTCTCCCTGAGGAGGGTCTCGATCTGCTCGTTGCCGAGCTCGGTGAAGGCGACCTGGCGCTGCTTCTCGTCCAGCTCGTAGAGGCCCTGGGTCTTGAGCAGCTCCTTGAGCTCCTCCTTGGGGTTGGCCTTGGTGAGATCCGCCACGATCCGGCCGTTTGCGACCATCACCCGCCGCACCAGCTCGTCGAGGGCGACGTAGAGCTCGGAGCGGTCCTCCACGGGGCCGGAGATGATGAGGGGGGTGCGGGCCTCGTCGATCAGGATCGAGTCCACCTCGTCGACGATGGCGTAGACGTGCCCGCGCTGCACCATCTCGCTGGCGCTCATCTTCATGTTGTCGCGCAGGTAGTCGAAGCCCAGCTCGTTGTTGGTGCCGTAGGTCACGTCGCAGGCGTATTGCGTGCGCCGCTCATCGTCCTCAAGCCCGTGCACGATGCAGCCGACACTGAGCCCGAGGAACTTGTAGATGCGGCCCATCCACTCGGCGTCGCGCTTGGCGAGATAGTCGTTGACGGTGACGACGTGCACGCCGCGGCCCGCGAGCGCGTTGAGGTAGACGGCAAGCGTGGCAACCAGCGTCTTGCCCTCACCGGTCTTCATCTCGGCGATCTTGCCCTGGTGCAGGACCATGCCACCGATCATCTGTACGTCGAAGTGGCGCTGGCCCAGCGTGCGCCTGGCCGCCTCGCGGACGGTGGCGAAGGCGGGGACGAGGAGTTCCTCGAGATCGGCGCCCTCGGCCAGCTGCTGGCGGAAGGTCTCCGTGCGAGCCCTCAGCTCGGGGTCGGTGAGCTGCTCAAGCTCCGGCTCCAGCGCGTTGATGGCGTCCACCGTCGGCCGGAAGGCCTTGATCTTGCGGTCGTTGGCCGATCCGAACACCTTGGCAGCTAGCGCGCCGAAAGACAGCATCTGGCAAAATCCCGTTGAATCGCTGCAGGTTGAGCGGTCGACCAAGGACGGCCGCGGCCCCGCCACGCGGGGCGAGGACCGCCCTCGACAGGCACTGTCTCGAAGCGGGGGGAGATAGGCTGTAACCCGCGCGGAGGAGCGCCTGCAGCTGCTGGTCCCGCTGGGCCCATCCTCAGATAAGGACCGGCACCAGCCTTGTCAACGAAGGATGCCCGGCGGCCACACCCGCAACATGACGCGACATTAACGTGTCGGACGGCGACGTTCCGACGGACCAGAGGTCTTCAACTCTGCCGGCAGGTGTGTTGAGTGGATTCGGTGACCTTGGACAACAGGGCATCGAGGCTACGGGGGATCGGTTGGAGGAAAAAAAGCCGAGAATGAGGTGGAGTCCGGCGGCGGCTCAGAACAGGGCGAGGCTTCGCTGGACGCCCTGGCGGCTGCTCCTCCTTCCGGTGTTCTTTGTATGCTGGATTAGCCTGTCCATGCGTCTCATCTTTGTTAACTTTGAAGCGGTGTACATCTTCGCCCCCCAGGCTGCTTTCTTCTGTGCCCCCACGCAGTTTTCGGGACTAATTCTCGCGTTAGTCCCGCTTTTTCTGGCAATCGCACCTGCCTTCTTAATTGCCAATATTGCGCTTTGGCTGATACCGCCGGCTCGCCGGGACTTGGATAGGGCGGAAGCGCGGGTCGGCAACTCGTTCTCGAAGAGCAATGCCATGCTCGCGAAAATCTTGCCTGTCTCTGTCGCCGTTCTGCTCCCGATAGAGCTTTTCGCGGCCGGCTCTGCCGTCTGCATGTCCCCCAAAGCCATCCATTACCGCCCGCACTCGCTGGCCGCACTCCAGGTCTATGCCCTATCGCAGATTGAGGCAGTTCGCCCGTCCTGTTCGAGAGGCAGCAGAGGCAGTTGGAACGCCCGCCTGGTCGTTTCCGTACGCGAGGCCGGAGCCTTCGATCTTGCTGCGCAACATCCCTATCGGTTGTCGTCATCTCCAGAAGTCTCCGAGACGCTGCGAGATCTCCCTTGGGATTACTCAGGGATCGAGCGCGGCTGCCCTTATTACCTGAGGAAGCTCATCACCGTCGGAAGCTGACCCGCTCCGCACCGGTCGCTTCCTGAGCTATCTTGAGCAGCAGGGCACAGATCGAGTACATCGCTCGCGCTAGACAGCGCCGCCTGAGTTCCGAGCACGAGGACACCCATGGCCAAGTCGACCGTCCCGCCGTCGCCGTTCGCGCCGGAGCGGCTTCCCGATATGCCGCCGGTGGCGGGCGTGCGATTTGCGGCCTGCGCCGCCGGTATCCGCTATGCGGGCCGGACCGACCTGATGCTGGCGGTGCTCGATCCTGGCACCACCGTGGCAGGCGTCCTGACCAGGTCCAAGACCAGCTCGGCGCCGGTGCTGTGGTGCCGCGCCAACCTTCCCAAGGGCACGGCTCGGGCGCTGGTGGTCAACTCCGGCAACGCCAATGCCTTCACGGGCAGGAAGGGCGCCGAGGCAACACGCATGACGGCCGAGGCTGCGGCTGCTGCGGTCGATTGTGCTCCCGATGAGGTTTACGTCTCCTCCACCGGCGTGATCGGCGAGCCGCTGGATGCCTCCAAGTTCGCGCACCTCCTGGGCGACCTTGCCAGGGCGGCGGCGCCCGGCGCCTGGCACGCCGCGGCACGGGCGATCATGACGACGGATACCTTCCCCAAGCTCGCCACCCGCACCGTGCGGCTCGGCGGCGCTGACGTGGTGCTCAACGGCTTCGCCAAGGGCGCCGGCATGATCGCGCCGGACCTGGCCACCATGCTGGTCTACATCTTCACGGATGCGGCGGTCGACCGGACCGTGCTGCAGGCAATGCTGGCGACGGGGGCGGACAAGACCTTCAACTGCATCACCATCGACAGCGACACCTCCACCAGCGACACGGTGCTGTGCTTTGCGACCGGAGCTGCGGCGACGCGCGGCGCTCCGCCCATCGAGGATGCCACGAGCGCCGAAGGCCGGGCCTTCGCCGCCGCGCTCCACGACCTCATGCACGAGCTGGCGCTGTGGGTGGTGAAGGACGGCGAGGGGCTGACGAAGTTCGTCACGGTGAACGTCGCGGGCGCCGAGAGCGACGCCGCGGCGCGCCGCATCGGCTTCGCCATCGCCAACTCGCCGCTGGTCAAGACGGCGATTGCCGGCTGCGACCCCAACTGGGGCCGCGTGGTCATGGCCGTCGGCAAATCCGGCGAGGCCGCCGACCGCGACCGGCTGTCCATCCGCTACGGCGATATCGAGGTGGCGAGGGAAGGCGAGCGCGCGCCCACCTACGACGAGGAGACGGTGGCCGCCTACATGCTGGGGCGCGAGATCGCCATCTCCGTGGACCTCGACCTCGGTCCCGGCAAGGCCACGGTGTGGACCTGCGACCTGACCCACGGCTACATCTCGGTCAACGCGGATTACCGCAGCTGAGCCGCAGCCGATCCACGCCTCATCATCCCTGACGGACCGTGTCAGCCGCCCGCCGGCTGCGGCTGCGTTCTGGGTGCGCGGCTTCGGGCCGGCCGGCAGCCGGGAGAAGCGCCCGCCGGCAGGCGCCGGGGGCATCGGGAGGAGAAACGGTGAGCAAGTGGCAATACACAAAAGGCCTGCATGACCTGGGGCGCGGC
>Ga0070696_100000048_pt1 | contig 55771 bp, 37 predicted proteins | sample KBSK1253metaG_FD_65474 | JGI IMG/M metagenome (GOLD analysis project Ga0070696, IMG submission 65474) | Corn, switchgrass and miscanthus rhizosphere microbial communities from Kellogg Biological Station, Michigan, USA - KBS K1-25-3 metaG | ecosystem: Host-associated > Plants > Roots >... | reverse complement strand
GCCGCCAGCGCCCCCAACGCGATGGCCGATGGCGGGCTGACGAAACCGGCGGCAGGCGTGATCGCGACGAGTCCGACCACGATCGCGGTGGCGGCGCCGACCGCGGTGGCTTTTCGCGTGCGCGCCTTGTCGAGCAGCGTCCACACGGTGAGCGTGGCCATCGGCGCGAACATCGTGTTCACGAGCGCGAGGGCTGCCTGGGGATTGGCGCCGAGCGCGCTGCCGGCGTTGAAGCCGAACCAGCCGAACCAGAGGACGCCAGTGCCGAGCAGCGTGAAGGGGACGCTCTGCGGGAGGAGCGCCTGGCGCGCATAGTCCTTTCGCGCGCCGACGACGAGCGCGACGACGAGTGCCGCCGCTGCCGCGTTGATGTGCACCACCGTTCCACCGGCGAAATCGAGCGCGCCAAGATTGGCGAGCCATCCCCCGCCCCACACCCAGTGCGCGATCGGTGCGTAGACGAGCACGGACCAGACCGTGATGAACACAACGTATGGGCCGAAGCGCATGCGCTCCACTATCGCGCCCGAGATGAGCGCCGCCGTGATGATCGCGAAGGTGGCCTGATACGCCATGTACAGGACGTGAGGGATCGTCCCGTGCGCCTCCATGCCGACGCCGTGCAGCAAGGCGTTGCCCAAGCCACCTAGCCAGCGCGTTCCACCACTGAATGCGATGGAGTAGCCAACGAGCGCCCACGCGAGACCGACGAACCCAAGGGCGGCGAAGCTCATCATGAGGGTGTTGAGCGTATTCTTCGCGCGCACCATGCCGCCGTAGAAAAAGCCGAGCGCGGGGGTCATGACGAGGACCATCCCGGTGGCGACGAGCATCCAGGCGATATCTGCAGGTTGCATCACATAAGGATGGGGCTAAACCCAAGTCTAGCGCGAGATGAAGTCTGTTCTTGCGTGGCGGGTTCGATCAGTCCGCAATGGCCACGAACAATCTGTGCGCAATGGCCACGGACAATCTGTGCGCAATGGCCACGGACAGCCTGTTCCGAATCCTCTCGAATCACCCGAATCAGTTTTCTTTGGATTCTGTGCCGGCCCACCGTTAGTGCTATTCGTGGAATTCGGGAGAATTCGGAACAGGCCGTTCGTGACCCCGGCGCGAAACATGTCGATTTTGGTTGCTTCTCAACTGGCTCACTTTTCAACTGGCAACTCGTAACTTGGATCCCTTGTGAGTGACCTAGTGCGCTGCTCCGCGCGCCTTTTCGTCTCGGTAGGACTAGCGATCGCCGCTGACTGTGGCCCAGACAAGCCTAGCGCGTACCGCGGCGCTGGACTGCAGCCGGTTGCGCTCGCGCCGAGTGATGTCGTTCCGATTTATCGCGCTGCCCTTGCGGGCTCGTTCAACCTCGACGACCCGACTCTATTCATTCTGGCCGACCCCACTTACCTGCCGCGAGATCCGGGACTGAGCGGAGGCGACAGCGTGCCCGCGCAAACCCTCGCGGCTCTGCGGGAGACAGGGTTGGTGAAAGGCGTGTGCACTGTGCCCGTGCGGAACACGCGCGAGCCACTGGTCTGTCCGGCGGACCGCGCCGGGTACGTCGTGCGCTTCTCCGAGCCGTTCGGCAATGGGGCGAAACCCGATTCGGTCCAGGTGCACCTGGTCATTCAACAGTACGCGACGCCAACGGGTGCGCGTGCCGAGCGGCTGCGCTTCGAGCGGGCGTACTACGTAGCGCGGCGAGGATCCGCGTGGCGCGCCGTGCGCGAGGCCAGACTACCGCAACCCTGACGTCAGATCGTTCGCGTCCGTGCGCGCCAGGCGGCGCACGCCAGTCCGGTGGCGCCCAGTCCGGCGAACCCGAGCAGGAGGAACGTCGGCGGCGTCTGCATGAACGGCCTCGCCGGCGCGCTGGTCGTCGCGGTGACCTGCGGCGCAACTGGCGGCGGCGCGATCACTGGCTCCGGCGGCAACGTCGCGTCGTAGCTGGCGTATTTCTGCGGAAACACAGCGACATGATAGTGCGCGGGGCTTCGCTCGCGCGTCACGTCGAGCACTCCCTTGCCTTCGAGCGAGAGCAGCCTGTTCTCGAGCCACTTCCGGGCAACGGCGCTCGCGGGGATGCGGAAGTCCACTGCCATCCCGGTCGGATGAACCGACAGGACGTGGGCATTCTTCGGCTGGTCCGACAGTGGACGCGTGAGACTCGTCACGACGAGCAGGTCACCGGTGAAGGCGCGGTACTGCGCTGCAAGTCGTTCCACGAACAGTTTGACCTCGGCGCGCGCGTACGGAAATGACACCTCGTGGAGTGTCATGTTGGGGCCACTGTCCACGGGAACCAGCAGGTCTTCGCGCACGAACTCTTGCAGCTGGGCAGCCGTCTTGAGGAAGGTGTAGTGGCTCTTCTCGGCGACCGTGTGCTGAAGGCGCATGGACGCGAGCGAGCCTCCCAGTCCGGCTGCCGCGGCCGATCCCAGCGGCAGTGCGAACAAGAGCCCGACCAATGTGTGGAGTCTCATAGCGACACCTCCCGCTACGTCACCATGCACGTTTGACCCCATCCCGCGCGGATCGCGAGTCACCCTGTCACGAAGTGCACGAGGGTGTTCCGAATGGCGAAAATCCGGCGGCTGGCCTCGCTTGATGGTGGCCCGTACCTTTGCTCCGCCGTTCCAGACCGCCCACCTCACCCATGCGCGAGGAGGAAACCATGCGCAATCCGCGAACGATTCTCAGTGCCATCGCCGTTCTCGCGACAATCGCGTGCGCGCCCAAGGATGCGAGCAACGCGACAGATACGTCCGTTCGCCAGATGGGGGCGGCAAACGATCCCGTCATGGTGCGCTCCGCGATCGATTCGGCCAACGCGCGTTTTGCGGCCGCGATGACGAAGGGAGACGCCGCCACGATGTCGCTGAACTACACCGACGACGCCTCCGTTTTCTTGCCGAACGCCAAGGCTGCCCATGGCCGCGCCGAGATCCAGAAGTTGATGGCCGGTATGTTCAGCACCACGAGCATTCCCGCCGCGAAATTCACGACCGCTGACATGATCGTCTCGGGCGACTACGCCATCGAGACGGGCGCGTACGAGATGACGATGAAGCCGAAGACGGGGAAAGCGATCAACGACGTCGGCAAGTACATCACGATCTGGAAGAAGCAGCCCGACGGCAGCTGGAAGATCCTCCGGGACATCTCCAATTCCGACCTGCCGGCGACCTGAGCTTGGGCATTCGCGCCTGGCTGAAAACGATGTTGTCGGTGCTGCCAACTGGCGGCACCCGTGACGTCCGCAGGATCCTCGCTCGCGAAGTCCCCGAGATCGCGAGCGGGGTGGTGGTCGTCAAAGGGATCGCGCGCAGGCCGGGAAAGCGCACCAAGATCTGGGTGCTCACCTCGGATCCCGCGATCGATGCGGTCGGAGCGGTCGTCGGGCAGCATGCGCAGCGCGTGAAACGCATCGTCGCGGCCCTCGGCGGCGAAGTGGTGGACGTGATTCCGTGGTCGGACAACGAGACGAAACGGATCAAGCTGCTGCTCGCCCCGGCCAACGTCGGCGAGCTGACGGTCGATCCCGTCGGGCGAACGGCGGTGGCCGTCCTGCGATACGAGGACCCGCTCACGTCGCTTTATCTGTCGGCGCCGGAGAACCTGGAGCTCGCCATCGAGCTCTCGGGATATCAGATCGAGATCGTCGAACACGGAAATCGCGACAACTGAAAAAGACGAGGCCCGGAGCGACTGCCCCGGGCCTGCGTCTATCTTGTAGCGCTAAGGCGTGCTAGTGACAGGCGCTCGTGATGTGGGTGACGAGATTCAAGTTGCATGTCTTGCCATTGATCGTGAGCACCACATTGCCTTGCGCGTCCGCCGGAAAAGTAACTTCGACCACTCGGCTGACGTCGCGGGTCACCGTTTCATTCTCTCGCGTTGCGACGACGTGTACCGCGACCTCGCGGACGATCTTCCCTGACACGGGCCATGGATTCTGAGAATGCGGCAGATTCCAGGTCAACGCCTTCACGGCGTCGCTCGCGGTTTCAGCCGCGAAACGCGAGATGGTGCCATCCGAAAACGTCGTCGTATCGTGTCCGGTGCTGAGCGCGGAGTGGGTCCGGGACGACTCGGTCGAACCGGTAAAGTTGCGCTGCAGCGTATCGTCGGCAGTGCGATGCACCGCGCCGCTCCACGAAACTGTCCGGATCTGGGGGTCGCCGCTTGTCCCGCTGCGGCTGCCGTTGAGGACCACGTGCGTGATGATCTTCCGCACCGAGGCTAGCGGGACGCAGTTCGTCACCACTCCGCCATTCGCGTCGTAGCAGGTGCGCGTGCGGTTGTACACGATCTCCGGCGCGATGTCGCCGATGACGGCGGAGAGCGACGACGCACTTTCGTTCGCGAGCATGTCGCTCACTGCGGTCGCGATCGCGTCGCCGGCACTGACCGCGACGTCTTTGGTGATGGTGGAATCCGCGACAAGCGCGGGGATGATCGACGTCGTGTCGCTACACGCCTGGAAACTGAAAACGGCGGCTGCCACGACGAATGGCGCTACCCTGGAGATCTTCACGTGAACGGCTCCTTGTTCGAGTACCATTTGCGCTGCCCTGCTACAATGGACGCTACAGTCGCAAACTCGTTAACTCTGCGGACCTCGAAACGTTCCATGTGTGATGTAGCGCACACCTGCACCGTTAGCTTGCAGGGGTGAGATTCGCGGGCTTTCTCGTCGTGATTCTGCTGCTCACCGGCATGTCCTGGCTGCTGGTGGGCTCCTTCATATATGAGCTGGTGCCAGGCGGCTGGCGTACTATCGCCGCCGGCTGGGCACTGAGCGTGGTTCCGGTGTTCGTTCTCATCCGCAACATCGCGACCGGCCGCTATCCGTCCGCGACGGTTCGACTGTGGATGTTCCGCGTGTTCTGGTACGTGCAGCTCCTGATGCTGCCCCTGGCGCTCATGAGCACCATCGGCTTTCTCGTCGGCGTACCTTTTGGCCTCGGCGCGGAGGGCGGCCGCCTCGTGGTCGTGGTGCTGTTGCCAGCTCTGGTAATCCTGGGCCTCTGGGGATACGTGGGCTCGCGCCGACTGGTGGTGCGCGACGTGACGCTCGCGCCACCGGAACTGCCGAGCGCGCTCGACGGGCTGCGCATCGTCCAGCTCTCGGACTTGCATGTGGGGCCGCAGACCTCGCGCGTCCAGCTCGAAAAGATCGCGACAGCGACGAGGGACGCCGAGCCTCACATCATCGCCTACACGGGCGATCAGGTGGACGACCACCCGAAAGACATCGATTTCTTCGCGTCCGCCTTCGGTCATCTGGAGGCACCGCTCGGCGTGTACGCAATCGCAGGGAATCATGACGTGTACGCCGGGTGGGCGGCCGTTCGACGCGGTCTCGAGGCCATGGGCATCAACGTCCTGGTGAACAGCGCGACGAAGCTGACGCACAACGGCACGGCCTTCTGGCTCGCGGGCACCGGTGATCCGGCGGGCGCGCAGTTCGTACGCGGACACGAATCCGGCGCGCCCGACATCGACCGCACACTCGCGCAGATTCCCAACGGCGCCTTTACGATCGCGCTGGCGCACAACCCGGCGCTTTTCCCCGCACTTGCCGCCCGCGGAGTGGCGGTGACGCTCAGCGGCCACACGCACCATGGGCAGTTTTCCATTCCATCCAAGGGATGGAGTTTGGCGTCTGTATTTCTCGACTACGCCATGGGGACGTACGACAGAAACGGCTCGCTGCTGTACGTGAGCCCGGGGACGAATTTTTGGGGAATTCCGTTCCGCATCGGCGCGCTGCCGGAGGTTACCGTCATTACACTGCGGTTCATGTCGAAGCCGGCGTGACGCTCGGTTCACGCCGCGCGCCTGCAACTTCTCAGGCCGAGCGACTAGTAGCGGCGCCCGAAGCCCAGAGGGTATAGCGGACGGCGCGTGTCGTGCGGCACGTCCGACGCTTGCAACTCGACCTCCTCCATCGAGGATGGCAGCTCGAAAGGCAGCCGGCCTTCCGGCTTCGCACGTCCCGTCAGTACGTCGAGCAGCGCTGCGTCGCTCACGCCAAAGTTGCCGAGCAGCGCGGCCGTACGGTCTCTCACGCCTGTGAGGATCGCGGGGCGGTCGAGGTACACGGTCAGGATCGTTGGAACGGCGCCGATTATCCGCTTGATCTCCTCGTACTCCGCATCGCCGTCACGGAAACCCAAATTGCCCTCATGCTGCATCGAGCCGAACATGTACGACGGGTGGAGCGTCTCGAAGGGTGCGTCGGTTCGCGCAATGGCCAATTCCGCCTGCGACAGGTCGGTCACGACGGTGAAACCATAAGCGGCGGCGATTTGTGGATCGATGTGGTGCAGGAACACGCGCTTTCCGGTCAGCTGAATCGGAAGGATGCCGTTCTTGTTCTCGAGGAGCACCAGTGATCGCCGTTGAGCCTGCAGCGCTTCTGCCCTGAACGTCTCGCTTCCAACGACAGTCGTCGCGCGCTCGGCGTCCGCATAGGGATTCTCGAACAGTCCCTGCTCGAACTTTTGCAGCAAGACGCGAGACGCCGACTCGTCGAGTCGCTTCTCGGTCAATTTGCCGTCGCGTACGGCTTGTACGAGCAGCGACGCTTCTTCAGTGCCGCCGAATTGATCGACCCCCGCCCGCACCGCCTTCACGAAGCGATCCATCTTGGGCAGCTGGTCGACTCCCCACGGCATCGCGACGCCGGCGAATGTCGGACGTTCCCCCGGGGGAAAACCTTCGCGGCACAGCGCGGAGCAGTCATTCGTGATCGCCCAGTCCGTGATGATGACCCCCCGAAAGCCGTAGGTGGTCCGAAGCGCATCCGCGAGCAGCTGTTTGTTGAACCCGGCTCCAACCTGCTCGACCGATTTCCCATTCAGCGTCGCCCCATCGAGAATGGAATACGTAGGCATGACTCCAGCCACGCCGGCGTCGAACGCGCCGAGGAACGGCTTCACGTGATAGCTGAGGTTCCGACCGGGAAAGGTCGCGTACCTGCCATAGAAGTTGTGGCTGTCGTAGCCCTGCTTCGCGGCGCCGTAACCGACCCAGTGCTTCACGACGGCGAGCACACCGGCGCTATCGATGCCACGCCTTCCGTGCTGAAAACCGTGGACGTACGCGCGCGTCATGGCGCGGGCGACGTCGGCGTCTTCCCCAAACGTTCCGTTGATTCGGCTCCAACGCGGCTCGGTGGCGAGGTCCGCCTGCGGCGAGAGCGTCATGTCGATCCCGACAGCGCGATACTCCTGCCGCGCGATGTCTCCGAAGCGACGCATGAGCGCGGTGTCCCGCAGCGCCGCGAATCCAAGCGTCTCGGGCCACTGTGAAAACTGGGAAGCCTGCACGCTCGCGCCGAGCACATACTGAAAGTGGTGTCGCGGGTCGGTACTGATCGTCACTGGAATGCCGAGTCGCGTCGACTCAGCGATCTCCTGGAGCTTGTTGTTCTCCTCCGCGAGCGTTGTCGCTCCACCACGGAGACGAGTGATGAAGCTGTTCACCTTGGCCCCGCGGATGAGCGCGGTGTTCGCCTCCACGTCGTACTGCGTCCCCACCCCGGCCATCCCCATGGGACCATGACTCCTGACCGTACCGTGCATCATGAGCCCGGCCTTTTCCTCGAGCGTCAGTCTGGTGACGAGGTCTCGAGTCCGCGCGGACGGACTTCTGCGCCAGTCTTCATAGGGGTCCAGCTGTCCGTTCCTGTTGAGATCCTTGAATCGACGGCCGTCTTGTTCGATGATCGGAATCGTTCGCGTGCCCAGTTGTGGCTGGAGGATCTGTGCCGGAGCGAGTCGCGGAATCGACACAAGGAACGCGGCCGCGAGTAAGGGAGTTCGGATTGGCATGTCAGGATGATGAGCCCTTTGTCAGTGGGATGACAGCCCAGTCGCGGCGCACTCGGGCTCGGTACCTTTCTGCATGACCTCGACGAATCAGCCGCCGTGGCTACGGGGACAGATCGCCGGCGTGCCCGCGCTGCTCCAGCCAGTCGCGCACGCGTTGATCGATGCCGACGAGGACGTTCAGAAAGTCGTTCCCTCGCTGTCCAGCGCCGCTATCGCGGCACGTCCAGGAGGCGCGGCCTCGGTCGCCTATCATGTGACGCACGCGATGGGCAGCCTGGATCGACTGTTCACGTACGCGCGTGGCGAAGCGTTGAGCGAGACGCAAATGCGGGCGCTACAAGCCGAGAAGACGCTGGACGTCGGGACCACGAGCGCACGTCAGCTCGCGGAGGAGTTCTCCGCGGCGGTCGAGCGGGCGCACGCGCAACTGCGCGCAACGTCCGAGGCTGAGCTCTTGGAGACGCGGCTGGTCGGACGCTCAAAGCTGCCGTCCACGACGCTCGGACTGCTCGTGCACGCCGCCGAGCACACAGCGCGTCACATCGGCCAGATCGTCACGACAGCCAAAATTGTCTCATCGCCTGAGAGGAACGTCACATGAGCTTCAAGGCGTTGACAGCATGCGTTCTTCTCGCCTCACCGGTCATCGCGCAGTCAGCATCGGATGCCGCGAGAATTCGCAAAGCCAGGTTCGATCAGAACAGCGCGATGGTCGCAAACGACGCCGAGCGAATCGCGTCGTACTGGACCGAGGACGTCACGCTTCGCCGCGGGTTGGGGCACGCGGTCAATGGACGCGCGGCGTATCGGAAGCTCGTGGAAGCTCCGCTGACCGATTCGAGCCTGGTCTATCAGCGCGTGCCCACATCTATAGAAGTGAGCAGACACTGGCCGCTGGCCTTCGAGACCGGCAGGTGGACGGGGCGCCTCGGCAAGGCCACTGGCCCGGTCGTCATCGGCGGCAGGTACTCGGCGCAGTGGGTGAAGCGTGACACGAGCTGGCTGATCCGTTCGGAGGTGTTCGTCGCGATCAATTGTACGGGGGTCGGCTGCAGGTACGCCTACCTGGACGCCGCTCCACCCCCACGCGCAGCGTCCCTCGCCATCGTGGATTCGGTGCACTTCGTGGATCTGCTCGCGCGCGAGCCGATGGTCGTCGAGCATCCCGATGGCACGCTGTTCATCAGCGGCTACAGCGATCCCTCTCCGAAGTTGTGGAAGAGTCGCGATCATGGCGCCACATGGACTCGCGTCAACATCGGGACGGAGGCGGACGGAGCGATCGGCAACTCGGATGTCGACCTCGCCATCGGTCCCGACGGCACACTCTACTTCGCGCAGATGGGCTTCGATCGCAGTGTCGGCCAGGGGACGCACATCGCGATGGGGGTAAGCCGGGACGTCGGCGCAACGTGGAAATGGACGATGCTGTCAAAGACGCGTTTTGTGGATCGACCCTGGGTGAAAGTGGCGTCCGACGGTGCCGTCCACGTCATCTGGAACGACACCACCGGCGTCTCGCACACAGTGAGCCCCGATGCTGGTGTCACATGGATCCCGCAATCGCAGATCCACGACAAGGGAGGATCGAGCCATCTCGCGCTCGGCCCGAATCGCGAGATCGCGGCCCGCATCGCGCCGATCGCGGCCTCTGGCAACAAACTGGACGAGGGAGTCGATCTCATCGCCGTGAGCACCGATGGCGGTGCCACCTGGCAGAAGCGGCCAGCGCCCGGAGAGCGCGATTGGCCGTCGATGCGCCGCAACGCGCCGACGACTCCGCGCTGGGTCGAACCGCTCGCATGGGACGCATCGGGTGCGCTGTACTACTTCTGGACGAATCGCGCGGGGCTGTGGCTTGCCCGATCGAACGACAAAGGCGCCACGTGGAACAGCTGGCACCTCGCCGAGCCCAAAGACCTCTCGTACTTCCCGTATCTCATCGCGCGCGGCAACGGTGAGCTGGCGGCGACCTGGTTTTCAGGTCAGGGAGACTCGTGGCGCGCGCACGTCGCGAAGATCGAAGTTGGCGGCGACGATGCGCCGAAAGTGATCGAGACGACGCTGGTTCCGGAGATCTGGGGGCTGACCTCCCGGCGCGAGAATCCTCAGACTCGCAGCGCTGCGGGCGAATATCTCCCCGTTGTCTTCCTACGCGACGGGAGCCTCGCGGTCGTCAGCCCGATTCAGAACGAGCGCGCGGGACGATACGGGTTCTCCTGGTGGAGGCTCCTGGCGCCCTAGCCGGCCAGCACCGCGAAGTTTGCGTGGGGACCCTGGTCCGAGCGCCCCCACGCAATCCACGAGATCGGACTACTGTGCCGTACAACCAGGCGGCTGCGGGTTCCGAACGAGACACTCGGCTTCCGGGAAGGGGAACTTGGAAGGTCGAGTGTGGGTCGATACGGCCAGCGGAAGTGTCGTGAGACGGCCGTAGCGCCGTAGATCGATCCAGCGATGCCCGCCCTCGAACAGCAGCGAGTAGCGCTTGTTGTATAGCAGTTCGTCGAGCGCATTCCCGGCCACGATGACGGTCGGCGCCAGGCCGCCCGACTTTACGCGCACGGTATTGATGTCGAGCTGCGCCGCGGCGAGGTTGTTCAACCCGATGTTCGCCTCGGCGCGCAACAGGATGAGTTCCTCGTTACGAATGAGCGTGATGGGAGCCGACGGCGAGTTGTAGATCGTGAACAGCCGGTCTGTCGTGATTCCCTGCACTGTTTTCGCCGGTGATATCGACGTCACCTTGCGCGTCAGCCTGTCGTCGGGCTGACCGTTGGCTTTGTTCTGCGCGTCGGTCACGATCGACGGATGCGCCAGGATCGCGCGTCCCGTTGGATCGAACAACGTGTTCTCGACGTCGCCGGAGCCAGACGAATGCGTGAAGTACACGCCGAGATCCATCGACGCGGTCGTGTCGATGAACGACGCCGCGAGCGACGTGAGGGCCGTCGCGTAGTTCCCCATGTAGACGTCGACGCGTGCCCTGATCGCACGGTTGACCTTGAGGAAGTTGGCGGGGGTGTCGAACCCCGTGAACCCGGTTCCGAGCGAGAATGGGAAGGTCGTTCCGCCAGCATTCAGGTTTGTCTGGGCATCGTTGAGCAGTTGCACGATGCGCCCGAACACCTCGGCCTTCGTCGCGATCGGCGCTGGCACGCCGGTGGCCGCGATGTCCACGTCGATCGGCGCGCCGTTCACATCGCGCGTATTGATGACCATCAGGAGGTCGTGCGCCTGAATCGTCTTGACGAAGCCGCGCACGGCCTCCTTCTCCGCTGCCGACAGCCCCGCGACCTTGCCGAGTGCGGCGAGGATCGTGTTGCCGAGCCGGATGTTGCGGTACCGCAGTGAGAACAGGTTCGCGCCGAAAGCGGGACTGCCCGGATCGAGTGGACCGACCAGCATCTCGGTGATGAAGCGTGTGTCCGCGGGATCGAAGTTGTACGACTCGCGGCCGAGGATGCCGAGCAGCGAGACGTAGCCATTCTGCGCGCCCATGTATTGGCGCGCGCCGATGAGCATGCCCTGCGACGCCTGCCGGATCGTCGTGGGACTCGGGCTTCCCTCGAGCTCCTCGAGGCTCGGGTTGTTGAAGTCGGGAACAGTAAGATCGGCATTGCACGCGGCGACCAGAACGATGGCGCCGGCGGCGATGAGTGTCGGAAGAATCCGAATGGTGCGCGGTCTGTGCATGGTTGGTTTCCTCACTGGCCGCGGTTAAAAAACGATTTCCGCGCTGAGCCAGAAGCTCCGGCTCGGCGGGAAGGGGGCGACGTCGATGTTCCGGGCGATGTTCTGGTTTCCGAAGTTGCTCACTTCGGGATCCAGCCCGGTGTAGTTGGTCGACGTCCAGAGATTGCGTCCGCTGAGGCTGAGCGTCGCGCGATGTCCCGCGCCCCACAGCCTGCCGAGGATGTTCGGTGGCAGCTCGTACGAGAGCGTCACCTCGCGCAGCTTCATGAAGGAGCCGTCCTCGACGTACACCTTCGTTTTGTGCGGAAACTCGGCGAGACGATTGTCGCCGACCGTGGTCGCCACGCCGTTGACGGTGATCGGATCGGCGTAGTCGGCCGTGTTCTGACCGAGGTCGTACAGGAACTTGGTCAGGTTGATGATGTCACCGCCCTTCTGCCAATCGAGGAGACCATACAGACGGAAGCGCTTCCAGGTCACGTCGTTGCCGAACGACATCACGAAGTCCGGGTTGGCGTCGCCGATCTTTCGCACGACGACGGATGCGTCGCCGGCAATCGAGTCGTTCCCGACGATCTGCGTCGAGGATTTCCCTTCCGCGATCTCGAAGGCGCCGAGCGATGTGCCGAAGCCGCCCGTTCTGAAGGTCGGCACCGGCAGCTCGGTGATCGTGCTTCTGTTGGAGAAATACGTCGTGCGGAAGATCCACTGGAGATCGGAGGACGTGACCGGCACCACCTGGACCCCCAGCTCGACCCCCTTCGTGCGCAGCTTGCCACCGTTGAAGATTTCGGTGCCGAAGCCGCTCGACGGAGCGAGGGTGCGCTGCAGCAGGAGGTCACTGATGTCTTTCTGGAAGAGTGTGAACTCCACCGTGCCTCTGTTGCGCAGCATGGTGAGATCGAAGCCACCCTCGATCTCGTGCTGCCGCTCGGGACGCAGGTTGGACGACCCGACTGTTCCGTCGACCACGAGTCCCGGAAGGCCGTTGAGATTCTCGGTGGCGGTCATTGGCGTGAACTTCTGTCCATACAGCGGCTGGTTTCCCGCCTCTCCATACGCGAGGCGGAACTTGACGCCGTCGAGAACGCTGTAGGGCACATCGAGACGATACGAACCCGCGACTTTGGGATAGACGAAGAGCTTCTCGGTGTTCGAGTTCACGCTGCTGCGGTCCGCATTGACCCCCGCCGTGAGCAGCAGCTTCTCGCCCATCAGAAGCACTTCCTCCTGGGCGAAGAAGCTGAGGTCTTCGACTCGCTGATGTACCTGACGGACGCTGATGCTCGTGCCGGCGTCGATGATGCGAAGTCCGCCGACCAGGTTGCGGCTCACGACGCGCGCGATGTTCAAATCGCGATTGGAGTAGTTCGTGCCGAACGACGTCGTGGCGCTGAGCGATCCGCTGGCCGGAGTGAATCTGTGAATGCCGCTCAAACCCGTGTTGACGTTGAGGTTGTCGCTGTTGCTCAGGAGCGACGTTCCCGGCTGGCCGTCGACGGGCTCGAACTGAAGCTCGGGCGGGAAGAAGAGGTCGTTCTTCTGTGAGAAGAAGTCCGCACCTCCGCTCGCGAGGAATTGCAGCGACTGCGTCTCGTTCCGCCAGGCATCGACGCTCAACCGCGCGGACCCGATCGTGCGCCAGACGATCTCGTCGTTCTTCATGAGCGCCGCCGTCTGCAGCGGGTTGCTCGCCTGATACGGGTGCGCCGGGAACGTGCCGTCCGCGCGCTGATCCAGATTCACGAAGCTCGGCGTGAATGGAAACACCATGTAGAACGACACGCCGGCGTTGTCGTTGTTGGTCAGGCCGCGCTGGGCGTCCGTGCGAAGGACGTTGGACCCGACGTCGAGATTGACACGTGAGCCGAAGCGCTGGTTCAGGTTCGCGCGCAACGATTGGCGCTCGAATCCGGTATTCTTGATGACGCCGCCGTCATCCTTCCAGGCGCCCGAGACATAGTACTTGGTGTTGTCGCTGCCGCCGCTCAGATCGATGAGCGTCTCCGCCGAGAGCGGCGTGTTGCCCGCGAGCTCCTTCTCATGATCGTACGTCGCGCCGGTGAAGAAGGTCGCCGCCGACGCGCCCCAGACCGATACAGCCTCCGCCGAGCTCTTGAACTTCCGCGCGCCCAATGTGTTCGAGAGTTGGTAGAAGCCGAAGCGTTGCGTCGCGCGTACCTCGGGTGCGCCGGTGCGTCCGCGCTTCGTCGTGATGATGACGACACCGTTGGACGCGCGGGAGCCGTAGATGGCGGAAGCCGACGCGCCTTTGAGGACCTCGATGGTCTCGATGTCCGCCGGGTTGAGGTCGGCCACGCGATTGACTTGCGCGTCCTGCGTCAGCGCCGGGTTCGAGCCCCCGGCGGCGTTGGTGACCGCGTTCTGGTTCGACGGGATCGCCACGTTGCTGACCATGACGCCATCGACGACGTAGAGCGGCTCCGACTGGGCATTGATGGAGGTGACGCCTCGCATGCGCACCTGCACTCCTCCGCCCGGCGCGCCCGAGTTCGTCGTGATCACCGCGCCGGCAATCTTGCCTTGCAGCGCATGCTCGATGCTCTCCGAGGACACGCGATTCAGGTCCTCGGCGCTCACGGTTGCGACGGCGTTCGGCAGATTGCGCTTCTCGATCGCTGTCGCCTGCCCTGTCACGACTACCTGATCCAGCTGCAGCGGGTCCGACGACATGGCGACCCGAATCTCCGTCGCGGTCGCTGGAACGCTGACGGTTCGGAAGCGATATCCGAAGCGGCGGACCAGCACCAACACGTCGCGCGCCGGAAGATCGTTGAGGGTAAAGCGGCCGTCGGCTCCAGTCGTCGCACCGAAGGCGGTCCCGCGGATGACGACGTTCGCTCCAGCGATCGGTGATCCGGACGACGAGTCCACGACCAACCCGCGCAGTACACGCACCTGAGCCGCCAGGGGCATCGCCCCCAGAATGAGCAGGGCAATTCCCAGCAAACCGCATCGTGCTCGCATGCTTCCTCCGTGAAGTACACTTCGTCCCAGGCGATCTCGCGGGCCACGGCGCCAGCGATTCGTATACAATTCGCGCTTGGACGCGAACAACATGATGGGCCAGCGCAAGCTGCGCTAGGCAGGTGACTCACGCTCCAGTGAGCCGGCCGGATGTCGTGTTGTCCGGGCGACCTGCTGCTACAACTCGGCGAGTCTACCGCGTCGTCACTCGACGCGAAGCGCGGAAACCCAGCTTGTCAGAGGACAGCTTGTCACAGGGCAGCTTGTCAGCTCTGCTTCGCCGTCAATCGACGCGAAGCGCCGTCATGGGACTCACGCGCGCCGCTCTCCACGCGGGCAGCGCGGCGGCCGCCGCGGTGACCAGTACGAGAGTCGCGCCGACGCACAGCAATACGGTCGCGTCGTAGGGGGACGTCTCGAAGAGCATCGAGCTCACGGTCGAACCCCCGATGGCCGCGATGGCGAAACCGCCAACGACCCCGATCGCGACCATCTGAATCGCGCCGAGTATCACCGACCGCCCGATGCGTGCGCCGGTGCCACCGAGCGCGAGCCGGAGGCCGATTTCGCGCGTTCGCTGCGTTACGAGATACGACACGACGCCGAACAGTCCCACGGAAGCGATGCCAAGAGCGAGCGCGCCGAAGACAACGAAGAGCGTCGCGCCAAGACGCCACGGCCGCAGCTGCGGGTCCAGCAGATCCTGATAGGGCTGCACGCGCGCGTACACCGGCGTCGATATCGTGCCTTGCACCAGCCGCTGGACGACGGGCGTCATCCGCTCCGGATCGCCCTGGACGCCGACGATCATACCGCTCACGTTAGCGGCTTCACCGAACGGCGGCGCGGGAATCTGTTCGAACGGCACGTAGTACTGCATCAGTGTCGCTTCTCGCCCGACTGGACGCAGTGACCGGGCACGCGAGTCGCGCACGACTCCGACCACCTCTCGGCATGGCAACGTCGCTGGCGCGAGGGGGGCCGGCTCCAACGCCGGATCGAATCCGGCGCGAATGCACTTTCCCAGAGCGCTCTGCCCCGGCCATACTTCGCGCGCGAACGTCTCGTTCACGAGGACGACCAGCGGACTCCCCGCGACATCGCCGGCATTGAACAGCCGTCCCTGGACCAGCGAAACCCCGAGGAGCTTGAGGTAGGCTGGTGTCGCTCCGTACAGCAACGGCAATTGGTCCCCCGCCTTTGGCGGCTCCGCCATTCCCGGGACACTGATCGGCGGAATGTGGTGCGGTCCGAACGGCAACGCTTCCACGACGGTGGCGCCGGTGATCCCGCCCGCGCGCTCGAGGCGACGTACCGTTTCCAGATAGACCTCGCGTTGGCGCGCGGGTGGAAGCTGCTCGCGAAAGTCGAGGGTGACGTACAACAACCTGGCCGTGGAAAAGCCGAGGTCCTGGGACTCCACGCGCTGCAGACTTTGGACGAAGAGGCCGGCGCCGATCAGCAGAACGGTGCACAGCGCGACCTGCGTCCCGACCAGGATGCGCTGCGTCCGCGACCGATTGACTGCCCCCAACGTTCCCGCACCCTGCAGATCCGCGGTGAGTCTGCTTGGCGAGACGAGAAACAGCGGAGCGAGACCGGCGAGCGCGCCGGCGCCAACCGACAGTATCGCCGTGACGATGAGCACGCGGGGGTCGGCAAGACTATCGGATGGTGCGAGGTCCGGAAGCAGCGTCACTCTCGCAAGCTCCGACAACCTGTGCGACAGGAACAGTCCGGCGATGCCGCCGCCGATCGAAAGCAGGAGGCTCTCCAACGTGAGTTGCGCCGCGAGATCCGAGCGACGTGCGCCGAGGGCCATGCGCACCGCGACGTCTCGCCGCTTTCGGACTGCGCGCAGCAACAACAAGGTGCCCACATTCGCCGTGGCGATGACGAGCACCACGAGCGAGACGCCCATCAGCCAGCGGGCGATCCGCGCGGCCTGGGAGTTCCGCACCGCGCTGGGAAGCAGCGATTCCAGCTCGATGGAGGTGAGCCGGACGTCACCGCGAGCCTCATACAGCGATCGCGCACGCACGGTCGCCGCGCCAGCTGCGCCCGCGGGACTCACGTCATCGCGGATCCGGGCGATCACGGACACCAGGTTGATGCGCGCGTCGCTCCACCAGTTCTCCCCGCGATTTCGGAACGCCGCGCTGAGTGGAACGAAGAGGTCAACCGCCGAAACGCCGTCGCCGCTGAAGTTTGGCGCGGTGACACCGACGATCGTGAAGGTCGTGCCATCGAGCTCGATCGACCTGCCAATGACCGCGAGGTCGCCGGCGAATCGACGTTTCCAGTATGAGTAGCTCAGTACCACGACCGTGTTGCCTGCGGGCAGCTCGTCGTCGCCCGGACCGAACATCCGTCCGAACGCCGGTCGCGCGCCCAACACGGAGAAATACTCCCCCGAGGCAGCGATCGCGCGAACTTCCGTGGCATCCGCGGCGTGGCCCATGATCATCGTGGTCGGATTCACCGCTGCCACGAAAGCAAAGACATCGCGGGCTTGTTGGAGAGATCGAAAGAGCGGATACGAGGTGGTCGACGCGGTGTACTGTTCGCCGTCCTCGGCGCGCACGTGGAGTGTCACGCGACCGATGCGTTCGGCGTTCGCGACCCCTGGCGGCGCGCTGAGCATCAGCCGCGTCACGAGCCCGAACATCGCGGCGTTGGCGCCGATCGCGAGCGCGAAGGTCAGCACGACTCCCGCGACGAGAGTCGGCTCTCGTCGCAACGATCGGATGGCGTACGCCAGTCGCGGCATCACGGAAGGTTAGTCTCTCCCGGCGCGTGTATGGTTGCCGAAAATCCAGCTTGTCAGAAATCAGCTTGTCACAAGGCAGTTTGTCAGCTTGTCACAACTGCCTCAGAACTCAGTAGTTGTGACAAGCCGTCAAGCTGGGTTGTGACAAGCTGTCTTGTGACAAGCTGGTTACCTCGCACGTAGCGCCTGAACGGGATCGATTCGGAGCGCGCGTCGCGCCGGCAGATAAGACGCCAATCCAGCCACCGCGAGAAGCGCCACGGCCACTCCTATATATGTAGGAACGTCGTTCGGCCCGACCGCGAAGAGCAGGCCGGTGATGAGCCGCGTCGACGCGATCGCGCCCGCCACGCCGATCGCCAGCCCGATCGCGACGATCGTCATCCCTTGTTTCACCACGAGCGACAGCACGCTCAGTGGTCTTGCGCCGAGGGCGACGCGGATACCGATCTCGTTCAGCCGCTGGTTCACGCCGAAGGCGACGACCCCGCCGAGTCCAGCCGCCGTGATCACCATGGCCAGGATCGCGAATGCGATCAGGAGCGCCGTGGTGACGCGCGGCTCGGAAAGTCGCTGACCGCGCAACTGCTCGAGTGTCTGCACCTGCACGATCGGCTGCTGCTCGTCGAGCTCCTTCACTGCGGCGCGCACTTTGGGCGCTATCGCTTGCGGGTCGCCCCGCGTCCGAACGAGCACACGAATGTCCCCCGCCGGCGTGACGCTGTACGGGAGGTAGATCTCGTCCGTGATGTCGTGTTGGAGGCCGGCTTGCTTCACGTCGCCGACGACGCCCACGATCGTCTGCCACCGCCGGCCTCGATTCACGGACAACTGCTGTCCGATCGGATCCTTCTCCGACCAGTAAGTCGTCGCAAGACGCTGACTGATCACGACCGGCGTGTTCACGGTATCGCGCTCGGCGTCCGTGAACAGCTGCCCACGAAGCAGGGGAACGCCGATGGTCTTGAAGTAATCGGCGCTCACGATCGTGACGTCGCTCTGGGGGCCGGGATCGCCTTCGCGTGGCTCAACTCCACGAATGAGGAACGGCTGGCTGGACGGCTGGCCGTTGTTGAGCGGAAAGTCGCTGGACAGTGCGACCGAATTGATGCCGGGCTGTCCGGTGAGACGCGACATCAGGCCCGCGGCGAACTGTTTGACGATCTCCTGATTGGTGTACTTCGTCCAGTTCAAGTCGATGCGCGCGGTGAGCACACCGGCCGTCTCATAGCCGCCGTCTACGCGCTGCAGCTTGACCAGACTCCGCGCCATGAGGCCCGCCCCAATCAGCAGCACAAAGGCCACTGCGACCTGCACGACGACGAGTGTGTCGCGCATCCGACCTTCACTGCGTGCGCCGGTCGTGGTGACCGAACCGGCGCGAAGAGTGTCGCTCAACGATGGAGCAGAACGCACGAGCGGGACGAGCGCTGCGATCAGCCCGACGACGACGCTCACGACGATCGCGAACCCGAGCACCACGGGGTCGATGGTGATCTCGTCGGCGCGCGGGGTGACGCGCGTGGCGAACGAGCGAAGCAATCCGAGTCCGCTCCAGGCGATGAGAACGCCGAGCGCGCCTCCGGCGAGGGTGACGCAGAGGCTTTCGGTGACGAGCTGTCGAAAGATGCGCGCCCGTCCGGCGCCGAGCGCCGTGCGCAACGCGATCTCGGGACTGCGTCGCAGTTGTCTGGCGAGCGTGAGATTGGCGAAGTTGGCCGCGGCGATGAGCAGCACGAACGCCGCAGTCGCCAGCAGGGTCAGGAAGAGCGGACGGGACGCGCGCGTGATTTCCTCGCGCAGTGGCGTGATGTCGAGACCCAGCTTCCGCGCCACGGGATATGCCTCGGGATACTCGGTGTGGAGTCTGTTGTTCACGAGCTTCAGTCCGGCCGCGGCCTGGTCGAGCGTTTTGCCGGGAGCGATCACGGCGAACGCGCTGAGCATCCGTCCGTTCCGATCCGCCATGTGGCCGGGCGAAGAGCGGAAGGGGCAAGCTCCGGCTGGCATCCAGATGTCATTGGCGTCCGGATACACCGGCAGCGGCGGCAGAATACCGACGATGGTGTGGACGTGGTCGTTCATCGTGAAGTGCGTACCCACGACCGTTGGATCGCCGCCGAGCTGCTCCATCCAATAGCGGTAGCTCAGGACGACGACAGGGGGCGCGCCAACCGCCTCTTCACCGGGCAGGAAGAGGCGCCCGTGCAGCGGCTTGACGCCCAGCATGTTGAAGAAATTGTCGGAGACCACGCCGGTCTGAACGCGCTGCGGCTCACCGCGCCCGTAGAGTTGAAAAGGCATCGAGTGATACTCGGAGAAGCCGGCGAGCTCCTTCACCTGGGTGCGGTAATCCATGATCTCCGGGACGGAGAACGCGACGTCCGGTCGCGTAGCGGACGGTTGCGTGACGTGGATCAGGCGATCGTCGCCGCCATACGGGAGCCGTCGGAGCAGCACGCCGTTGACCATCGAGAAGACGGCGGTATTCGCGCCGACCCCCAGCGCGATCGTGATCACGGCTAGGGCGGAGAAAGCGGGCGCCTTCGCCAAGGTGCGAAGCGCGTAGCGGACGTCCTGAAAGAGGTCTCTCATGGTCGTCATGGTACCGGGGACGCGCGCGCCAGTGGTGGTTGTGGCGTACGAGAGTTGTGCGAGTTGTGCCAAGCGTCTTCACAGATCTCACACATCTTCAGACTGTTCCGGCGGCGCGCCCACCGACATCATTCAACGTGCGTCTCCCGGACCTGCTCCGCCGTTGGCCCTTACCGCTACTGCTCGTCAGCCTCGCGCTGACCGCCGTTGCGGCGCTCGACGCACATCGCGCCGTCGTGTCACAGGACGCGACCGTGAACCGGGCCATGCGCGAGTTCTCCAGTTTCGCCGCCTGGAGCTACGGCCAGCACCTCGAGGACCGGCTCGGCGTGATGCTGCGCGAAGCACTCGGGGCCGTGAACCACGGCGAGAACATGCACATGGAGCCGCCGGTACCGAAGGCGAACAATCTCCCGCACATCCTGCCCTTCGACACCCGCTGCAACTGCCATCGAACGAGATTCGGTCCCAATCCCGCCGCCATGTTCGCGTTCCGGCTGGGGGACGACTCGCTCGAGGTGGCGGTGAACACGCATCCAGACCCGATGGAGGGCTGGGAGGTGGATCGTCCACCGATGGCTGTGCTGCCAGCGGGCGCGACCCCGAACTACTCGCGTGAGGACCGGCGATGGATCGTCGACACGATCACGCGCGCAACACACGCGGTCGCCCGCCCATATCGCGGATTCACGCTCGTGGTCGGACACCCGCGTGTCATCGCGTACACGCTGATGCCCACCGCCTGGGGTGACACGATGGTCTACGGCGCCGAGTATGCGCGCGCGGGGATCATCGACGTGTTCGAGGGCACGCTCGACAGCAAGGGGCTGCTTCCGGCCAGCTTCACTTCACAGAGCTCCAATCGCGAGGTCATCGTCGCGCGCGTGTCCAAGCCCGACGGAACATCCCTCTTCGATTCCGCGCCGAGCGAGAGGTCGCCGTACGGCACCACGCTGCAGCTGGCGCCCAACTTCGGCGCGATGTCGCTCGAGGTGTTCGTGCGGCCCCGGCAGGCAAGCGTACTCGTGATCGGCGGGCTGCCGAAGTCTCACCTTCCCTTCCTGCTCGGGGTGCTGGCACTCGCCGCGGCGCTGTCCGTCGTCGCCGTCATCCAACTTCGGCGCGAGACCGAGCTGGCCCGAATGCGCTCGGATTTCGTGTCGAATGTGTCGCACGAGCTGCGCACGCCGCTGGCGCAAATTCGACTGTTCACCGAGACGCTGCGGACGGGTCGCGCGCCCACGCCGGCCCAGCGCGACTGGTCGCTCGGCCACATCGAGCGGGAGACGACGCGGCTCAACCACCTCGTCGAAAACGTTCTGCGTTTCTCACGCGCCGGCCGGACGGACGCGACGCGCGCCGTCCCCGTCGACATCGCGGCGGAGACGGCGAGCATCGTGGAGGAATTTCGTCCCCTCGCGGCGTCACGGAATGCGCGAGTCGAGTCCGACGTGGAGCCCACCCCGCAAGTGCTGCTGCATCCGGACGCATTGCGGCGGATTCTGCTCAACCTGCTCGACAACGCGGTGAAGTTCGGGCCGGCGGGACAGACCGTACGCGTGTCGGTGACGGCGCGCGACGGCACGGTGGAGGTCGCGGTCGTCGACCAGGGTCCTGGAGTAAAACCGTCCGAGCGCGAGAGCATTTGGCAGCCCTTTCAGCGTGGCAGCGCGGCGGCGGTCGCCGCCGGCAGCGGGATCGGTCTGTCGGTGGTCAAAGACGTCGCCGAGCAAGCTGGCGCGCGCGTCTGGGTCGAAAGCGCTCCCGGCGGTGGCGGCGGCGCGCGGTTCGTATTGTCGATTCCGATCGTACAGCGCCAGAATGGCGGCATCGGCGCGTCGGGGCGGAACGGCACCTAGTGGTCGCGCGCATCTTACTCGTCGAAGACAATGCCGACCTCGCAGCCGGCGTCGAGTACAACTTGAAGCTCGAGGGTTACGAGGTTCGGATCGCGGGAACCGGCGCCGACGCGCTGGCCGTCGCGGAGAGCTGGTCGCCGCACCTGGTGCTACTCGATCTGATGCTTCCCGGAATGGACGGGTACAAGGTGTTGCAGACGCTCCGCTCGAACGGCAACACGGTGCCCGTGATGATCCTCTCTGCCCGCGGGGAAGAGGCCGACAAGGTACGCGGCTTTCGTCTGGACGCCGACCAGTACGTGACGAAACCGTTCGGGATCCTCGAGCTCCTCGAGCGTGTCGCGGCGCTGCTGCGCCGTTCGTCGCGCAATGGCACCGGAAAGTCCGTCGACCGTTTGAAGTTTGGAAACGTCGTCGTCGATCACTCAGCTCGTGTCGTAACCAAGGACGGGAAGCCGTGCACGCTCACGCCAAAGGCCTACGAGCTGCTGTTGGCGCTGGTGCGTCGTCAGGGCGGCGTCGCCACGCGCGCCGAGCTCCTGAAAGAGGTGTGGGGGTACGGGGCATTCGTCATGACACGCACCGTCGACTCTCACATCGCCGAGCTGCGCAAGAAGCTCGAGGACGACCCTGCCAATCCTCGACACGTGGTCACGGTCTGGAAGGTTGGCTACCGATTTGAGTTTTGAGCGGCGAGCAGCTTGTCACAAGCTGTTCTCTTTTTCCAACAACTCTCGCACATTCCTGATACGCTTTCGCCATCCAATTCCTTTCGCAGTTCGTAGTATTCGCGTGTTTTGCGCAATTCGTGTGTTTCGCGAAAAGTTGGTTGGTCCGAGCGATCTCCTCCCGGAGCTGAACATGATGAAAACTCTCTCTCGCGCGTCGCTCCTCCTCGCCCTCGCGGCCTCAGTTGGAGCCCAACAGTCCAAGGATCCACGCGCCGCCATCACGGTTTCGACCGCGTGGCTCGCCGATCACCTCAAGGATCCCGATCTCGTGCTCCTGCACGTCGGTGAGAAGCCGGAATACGACGCGGCGCATCTTCCCGGCGCGCGGTTCGTTACGCTGCAGGACATTTCCGTTTCGGATCGCACCAACCCGAACGGTCTAGTCCTCGAGGTGCCCGCGACCGCGGATCTTCGCGACCGACTCGCGGCGCTCGGCGTGAGCGACAAGTCGCGTGTCGTCGTCTACTTCGGCAAGGACTGGGTGTCGCCGACCACGCGCGTGCTCTTCACCCTCGACTATGCTGGACTTGGCGCGCAGAGCGCCCTGCTCGAGGGCGGGATGCCGCAATGGAAGATGGAGAATCGTGAGCTGACGGCCGACGTGCCGGCGGCGAAAGTTGGAAATCTCTCGCCGTTGAAGACGCGACCGCTCGTGGTCGACGCCGATTGGGTCAAGGCCCATGTCGGCAAGCCTGGCATCTCGGTGGTCGATGCCCGCGACACGGTGTTCTATCAGGGAATCCGGAGCGGCGGCCGTCCACCCACGGAGCACCGCGCCGGACACGTCGCCGGCGCCAAGAGCGTGTACTTCGGCTCTCTCTTCGACGACAAAAACCTGCTCAAACCTGCCGCCGAACTGCGCGCGCTTTTCGCGGCCGCCGGGGTGCAGCCAGGTGACACCGTGGTCACCTACTGTCACATCGGGCAGCAAGCGACCGCGACGCTCTTCGCCGCGCGCTCGCTGGGCCATCCGGTGCTCCTCTACGATGGATCATTCGAGGATTGGTCGCGCCACACTGCGTTCCCCGTAGACAACCCGTCGGCCAAGCCGTAGTGAGGTCGCGCGCCCCGAGAGCGCTGTTGGTACTGACTCTCTGCGCCCCGCTCCAATTCGCGGGAGCGCAGAGTCCGTCGTGGATGTTTGGGCCATTCGAGAAACCGAAGCAGGCGAATCCGGTGCTCGCGCCGAATCGCGGCTCGACGTTCCTCTCGCCGATGAACGACACGACGGTGCGCTGGGAAGAGTATGCGACGTTCAATCCGGCGGCCGTGGTCAAGGACGGGCGCGTCTATGTCCTCTACCGCGCGGAGGACGCCACCGGCGAGGAGAAGATCGGCCACCACACGTCGCGCCTCGGACTCGCGGAGAGCACGGATGGTTTGCACTTCACGCGGCGCGGCACGCCGGTGCTCTTCCCCGCCAAGGACGATCAGCAGAAATACGAATGGACCGGCGGCGTGGAAGATCCGCGCATCGTCGAAAGCGAGGACGGGACATTCGTCCTGACGTACACGCAATGGAACCGCGACATTCCGCGGCTCGCGGTAGCGACGTCGAGGGACCTCATCACCTGGGCCAAACACGGCCCGGCGTTCGAGACGGCCCACGGTGGCAAATACAACAAGGTCGAGTCGAAGTCGGGCGCCATCCTCAGCCGCGTCCGGGGGAATCGGCTCGTCGCAACCAAAGTGAACGGGAAGTACTGGATGTATTACGGCGTCCCCGACATCCACATCGCGACCTCCGACAACCTGACCGACTGGACGCCCATCGAAGACAGCAATGGCCGCCTGATGAACGTAGTCTCACCGCGGCCCGGCTACTTCGACTCATGGCTCGTCGAAGCGGGGCCGCCGGCGATCATCACGACGCGAGGTATTGTCGTGCTGTACAACGCCGGGAACAGCGAACAGTTCGGCGATCCCCGTCTCCCCGCGCGCGTGTATACCGGCGGCCAGGCGCTCTTCGACGCGCGCAATCCCGTCAAGCTCCTCGCGCGCTCCGACGAGCCGTTCATCAAGCCGACGGAGAGCTACGAACGCACCGGCCAGTACGTCGAGGGCACCACCTTCATCGAGGGACTGGTTCCTTTCAAAGGCAGCTGGTTCCTGTACTATGGCACCGCGGATTCGCGAGTGGGTGTCGCGGTCTGGAACCCAAAGCGATAACGTCGCCTATCCCGCCGTCACGTCAGCGGTGGACGTCCCGCTCCTGACTATCCTCTACTGTCGACATGGCGCGTTGGGATTGGTCTGCTTCGGCGCGTCCAGCTTGGGGCGCACCGGCATGTTGGCGATCGACAGCGCGGCGTCGTAGACCATCCGCGATACCCGTGCGAGATCAGGGTAGCTGATGTACTGCGGCTCGTCCGTCACCTGGTGATAGTCGAGATGCTCGCCGCGCGACATCGCGACCGACGGAATCCCATAGCGCGCGTAGCTGTAGTGATCCGCGCGACAGTAATACTGAAGCGGATGTCCCGGCTGATCGTACGTGTAATCGAAATTGAACGGAACCGGTTGCCGAGCGCTGGCGGCCTCCAGCATCTCGCCGAATTCCCGCGAGAGCCGCTTGGCGCCGATCACCTCGAGATATCCGGGCGACCCCGCCCCCGTCCCGCCACGTGGAAAATCCGTCGCGAGCCCTCGGCCAACCATGTCCTGATCGATCTCGCCCACGATGGAGTCCAGCGGCACGGTCGCGTGGTCGGTGAACCAGCGCGAGCCGAGCAGGCCGGCCTCTTCACCGGTGTGACTCACGAAGAGAATCGAACGCCGCGGATGCGCCTTCCCCAGCGCCATCGCCTCGGCGATCTCGAGGATCGAGACGGTCCCGGTACCGTCGTCGTCGGCTCCGTTGCGAATGGAATCGAGGCGGGGCGGCCGCACGCGGCGCAGGCTGTCGAGGATCGAGCGAATCTGGCGCCATTCGTCGGTGGTCGGTGGACGCAGCGGCGAATCCGCGCCCATGGGACGCACAACCCGGTTGAACGCTCGAACTGAGTCGTGGTCCACGGGAAAGTGATCGAAGCCTACGTGATCGTTGTGCGCCGTGAGTGAGACGTATTGGCCACGAAGCGCCGGATCACTGCCGCGCACGACCGCGACGACGTTGCGCGCCGGAAATGCCACGGGAGTGCGCGAGATGTCGAAGTGCCCGCGGATGGGCGCGCTCGTGGCGCCCGGACTCAAGCGCGTCGGATCGGGGCCGAAGAGTGTGGTCACGGCGTGGTTTGACAGCCAGACGACCGGCATCAAGCGGGGATTTCGCCCGCTGTCCGGGACCGGTCGTCCCTCACGCAGACGTGCCACCGTCTCCGGGCCGACTTGATCGAGGACGATGGCTGCGATCGCGACGGCGTCGCGCCACCGCGGGTTCATCAGCTGTACGCCCCGCAGTCCCGACGGAACCTCGAGCACGACGATCTTGCCAGCGGCTTGCTCCGCTGAAATCCATCGCGAGCTGTCGGTCACCGAACCGGCGAAGACCGCCGTCACGCCGTCGAGCGTTCGCCCCTGCGCGAAGACACTGGCGGGCACGAAGTCCGAGCCGAGCACGAGTCTCGTCGTGCCTAGTTCCAGTCGGGAATTCGGATCCGCGGCGGCGCGCCAGAACGGCACCGTCTGGAAATAGCTGCCATTATCCCCCGCCGGCTCGAGCCCGAGACGCCGGAACTCGGACGCGATGTATTCGGCGGCCTTGTACGCGCCTTCACTCCCCGTCTCGCGTCCCATCATCGAATCAGCCGCGATGAGAAAGAGCCGATGCCGAAGGTTAGCTTCGCTGATCTCCGGTGAGGTCACGGCCGGTATCGGTGCCGTTCGCACGCACGACGCCGCGACAGCTGACGCGAAGAGCATTCGGACGCAGTGAGAGACTCGTGTCATCTTGGATCTCGATTCGTGGGTGACGCCGTCACTCATGGTACAGGCTTTCGCGGGACGATGATAGCAGGAGCGCCGGCGAGCAGCGCATTGAGCGCTGCGACGTCGCGATCGATCACCGAGCGCACGCGTGCGTCGAGCGCCTGCCACGCGGCGTCGATCTCTCCGACGCGCTGCTCCATGGCGCGCGTCGGCGCGGCGCCGCTGGCGTCCACGGCATCGGCGAGAAAAAGAACCTGGTCGATCAGGCCGCTGCGGTAATTGATGATGTCTTGCCCGTTCGTTGCCTTGACTTGCACGAGACTCGATTCCAGCGAGTCGACGCGCGCCTTGAGTCGGGCGCTGACCTTCGCGATGGAATCGCCCTTGGGCAGATCCTTGGTGTACTGCGCCACCCGATTCGCCTGATCGCGCATGTCGCGCAGCTCGCGCACCGATCTGAAAATGTCCTCCGCCCGCTGATGCAGGCGCGCGATGATCTGCTGCTCCCGCGCCTGTTCCTCGGCAGTCATTTGCAGGCGCGGATCGTTGAGCACTTTCAGTGGCTGTGTGAACGTCTTGCCTTGAGCGGTGAGTCGCACCGAGTAGTCGCCGGGGGCGACGCGGTACCCGTCGGTGGGGGTGAAAAACAGCGGGCCGACAATCCGGCTGAGGGGCTCCGTGCGCAGATCCCAGAGGACGCGGTTGAGGCCGATCTTCGCCGGCAGCACAGGCGCGGCCACCCCGCCCGGCGGTGGCGGCTGCCGCTTGCTATTGTAAGCGCGCACCACGCGCCCGTCCGCGCCGAGGATCTCGACTTTGACCGCGCTCGTGTCGCTGCCCTTCTCCAGATAGAAGTAGAGCAGAGCCCCCGGTGGAGGATTCTGGCCGACGGTAGCGCCGCCCACTTCGCCGGCGAACCCGTAGCTCATGCGGTACGCGTCCCGTGGTCTGAACAGTCGCGTCGCATTGGTCGTGTCCAGTCCCTGCGGCAGCGGTTGCAAGCCGTCCAGGATCCAGAACGCTCTGCCTTCGGTGCTCGCGACCAGATCGCCGATGTTACTCACTTGAAGATCCGTGACCGGCACGCGCGGCAGGTTGCTCTGCAGACTCTGCCAACTCGCCCCGTCATTGAAGCTGATGTACGCGCCCGTCTCGGTTCCGAGGTACAGCATCCCGCGGCGGAGCCGCCCTTCGCGCACGACACGCGCGGCTTCGTCGGCTGGGAGTCCCGTCGTGATTTTGGTCCAGCTTTGTCCGTAGTCGGACGTCTTGTAGACGTACGGCGCGTTGTCGTTCCACTTCACTCTATAAAAGACGGCGTACGCCGTACCGTTCGCGTGCGGTGAGATCTCGATCGAGTTCACCTGTCCCGGCGGGAGTCCTTTCGGCGTCACATTCGCCCACGTCTTTCCGCCGTCGCGCGTGAGCTGAACGAGACCATCGTCCGTGCCGACCCAGATGTGGCCGGGTTCCCTCTCGCTTTCCGCGACGGTGAAGATCGTGTTGTACACTTCACCCCCCGCGCCTTCGTTCGTGATCGGCGTGCCGCCGTATCCCTGCGTCGCGGGATCGTTGCGCGTGAGATCGGGACTGATGGCCGCCCACGTGCGCCCGCGGTCGCTGCTCCTGAACAGCACGTTCCCGCCGTGATAGAGGACGCTTCTGTCCGTCGGCGACGTCGCGATCGGCGCGGACCAATTGAACCGGTACTTCAACTCGTTGGTCGGCTCGGCGAGCGCGAGTCCCGGCCACGCCATGATGTTGCGCGTCAGCCTCGTATCGCGGTCGAGCTCTTCGATGATTCCCTGATAGCAGCCGCCATAGAGGTATTTCGGATTTTTGGGATCGAACGCGATATGGGCGCTCTCACACCCGGCGGCCGCGAACCAATCCTGGTTGCCGATCCCGAAGGCGTTCGTCGCGCTCGGAATCGCGATGCTCGAGTTGTCCTGCTGCGCGCCGTACACCCAATACGGAAACTGCTGGTCGGTATTGACGTGATAGATCTGCGCCGTGGGCTGATTGTCCTGCGTGCTCCAGCTCCGGCCGCCGTTCGTCGTGATGGAGGCGCCGCCGTCATTGGCGTTGATCATGTAGGCGTTGTCGAGCGGGTTGATCCAGAGCTGGTGATTGTCGCCGTGCTTCGCCGGCAGAACGGAGAACGTGCGGCCCCCGTCGATGCTCTTGAGGATCGGCGCGTTCATGACGTAGACGACCTCTCCGTTCTGTGGATCGGCGGTGACGTTGGTGTAATACCACGCGCGCGCGCGAATCAACCGGTTGTCACTCAGCAAACGCCACGTCTTTCCCGCGTCGTCCGATCGCCACAGGCCTCCGCTGTCGGCTTCGACGATGGCGTACACGCGATCGGGAATCGCGGGTGAGACGGAGACGCCGACCTTCCCCATCACCTTGGGAAGCCCCCCTTCGAGTTTCGCCCAAGTCTCGCCGCCATCGGTCGTCTTCCAGATGCCACCCTGCGTCCCGCCGCTCCGCACCTGCCACGGTACCCGTTGACCTTGCCAGAAGGCGGCGTACAGAATCCGCGGATTGGTGGCGTCCATCGACAGCTCGCTCGCGCCGGCGGAGTCCGACGGATGCAGCAACAGCTTCCAGGTCCGACCGCCGTCGATCGTGCGATACACCCCGCGATCCGCGGAAGGAGACCAGCGCGTCCCCTGAGCGGCGACGTACACGACGTCATCGTTCTTCGGATGCACGATCACTCTGCTGATCTGGCGGGTGTTCTCCAGACCGACGCGCTTCCAGCTGCGACCAGCATCGGTGCTCTTGTAGACGCCGTCGCCCCACGACGAGGACTGACCGCGTACCGCGTGTTCGCCCATCCCGACGTAGATGACGTTGGGATCGTTGTCAGCGACCGCGATTCCGCCGACGCTCCCCATGCGAAAGCAGCAGTCGGAGACGTTGCGCCAGTTGTTCCCAGCGTCGTCGGTCTTCCACACGCCGCCGCCGGTGAAACCCGCGTAGTACACCAGTGGCTGCGTTGGCACGCCGGTGACGGCGACCGAGCGTCCCCCGCGATACGGGCCGATCGAGCGCCACTTCAGCGCACCGAATCGCGTCGAGTCGAACTGCTGAGCGTTCGCGGCTATCGCGCTCGCTAGGAGGAGAATGCCGGCGAGAATCTTCATGTTGCCAAAGTTGGTTCGCGCCACGAACCAACACAAATTGTCATGACAACGGTCAGCCGCGCTCACGCCCAGGAGCTCCGAGCGTTGAGCGTTTGAACCTCAGCGCTCCATCGCAAAGCCGACGCGAACGCCGCCCTGAGGATCGGCGGTGATCGTGGCACCGAGCAACGCCTTGTCGATCCAGGTGCGATGGCCATGCGCGTGCTGCACGATGCGTGTTCCCAACAACGCTCCGACGAAGCTTCCGGCCAGCACGTCGCTGGCCCAGTGCTGGTCCAGGTACAGGCGAGTGAATCCGGGGATCGTCGCCGCGGCGTACAACAACGGCGTCGCGTACTTCGACGCCGAGGGCTTGCGGAGGCGAATCTCTTCGACGAGCGACGCCGCGGTCGCGAACGCCACTGCCGCGTGCAGGGAGGGGAACGCGCGATACTCGAACTGCGTGAATCCTTTTCCCGGACGGAAATTGTACGGGTCCGTCGCGCTGGCGCGCGGTCGGGCGCGTCCCAGCGCGATGCGGACGCCTTCGGACAACGCCTCGGTCACGACGAGAGACTCCGTGAGATGCAGGCCGACGTCGGCGACCGTGGGCGAGTGCGTCAGTTTGCCGATGCCGTAGGTGGCAACGGCGGCGACCGTGAGTGGCATCTCGTTCACGACCGTCACCTTCTTGATCGCGTTGTGCCGCGCCGAGTCGCCCTGCACGCTTGGCTGCTGCGTCCAACGCGCGATTCGCGTGTCGAACGCGCTCAGTCCGGCGGTGGCCGCGACAGCTATCCCTGTGAGGACGAGGTCACGCTTTCTGAAAAAGCCTGAATGGCTGGTGGTGTCCTGCGCGGCGGCCAGCGCAGGAACGAGCATCACGATGACGAGTGTGGTACGGGTCGGCATGCGCCTTCACCCATCAAGGGCCGTACCACACTCGGGACTCGCTGTCAGTGCGGCGTGTTGACGCGCCCGTGTGGAAGTTTGGCCGGCTCGGCCTGGGAGAGCGCCTTGTCACCGAGCACCTTGAGAGCGAATCGCTGCACCTCGCCCAGCCGCTCGATCTCTTCGGAGACAGCGTCGAGCGAACGCTCCATGCGCTCGAGGCGCGCGTGAGTGTCTCCTTCCTGCAGTTGCTGCTTGGCGGCATCCTGAAGCCCACGCGCTCGGCCCACGGCCCACGCCCCCGCGATGCCCACTGCCGTGGTCCCCATCAGGAGGAGAACGCCGAGGATCGGGAGGAAATCGCCTGGATCGATGTGCTGCAGCATGGGAAGCTCCGCGGAGTCTCTTTCGGAGCATACGCTGCCGAATGTCGAGCGGTTTCGCCAGTTTAGAGCGTGCTCCTCTACACGCTGGACCTGCTGGGGGTCGCGGTATTCGCCGTCAGCGGCGCCATCGCTGCGGGGCGCAAGCGACTCGATTTGATCGGCGTGGTCGTGCTTGCGATGGTGACCGCGATCGGTGGCGGCACCATCCGCGACGTGCTCGTGGGTCGCCATCCGATCGTCTGGCTTCAGGATCCAGCGTACATGCTCGTGATCGTGGGTGCCGCGTTCGCGACGATGCTCTACGTGCGGTGGCGTCCGCCCCCAGAACGCGCGCTGCTGGTCGCGGACGCGCTTGGGCTCGCGCTATTCAGCGTCTCGGGAGCCCAGATCGCGCAGAGCAGCGGCCTTCCGGCCGCCAGCGGAGTCGCGCTCGGCACGATTACGGGTGCGGCCGGCGGCATCGTGCGCGACGTATTGACGGCGGAGATTCCGCTCGTCTTCCGACCTGGTGCGCTGTACGCGACGGCCGCCATCGCGGGTACGAGCTGCTACTTCGTGCTCGAGTGGCTGGGATTGCCGCGGCAGACCGCTTCGCTGACCGGAATCGCGGTGGTTGCCGTCGTCAGGCTGGCGTCGATCTGGTGGGGATTCACTCTTCCGGTTTTTCACGTACCGGAATCTCCGCGCTAGCCAATGTCAGGCGTCGGTTCCTTCTTCGACTCTGGAGCGTGTGAGCCGCGATGATCCTGCATTGCGTTGTACTGTCGCTGTTGGCGCTGTCGCACACGGATTCTTTGCGCGAGCGGCTCCACGCACGCATCGCCCAGGTGCCGGGCGCGGTCGTCGGCGTCGCGTTCCGAGATCTCGTGTCCGGCGATTCGCTCGACATCAATGCCGACGAGTCGTTTCACGCCGCCAGCACGATGAAAGTCCCGGTCATGATCGAGCTGTATCGACAGGCGGAGCGTGGCTGGTTGTCGCTCGACCAGCCGATCCTCCTCGTGAATCAATTCGGATCGATCGTGGACGGCTCACCCTTCTCCGTCGACGCCGGAGAGGATTCGGATTCGTCGATGTATCGCAGAGTTGGGGAGCGCGTTCCGGTGCGCGAGCTGCTCGAGCGTATGATCGTGCGTTCCAGCAACCTCGCCACGAACGCGCTGATCGCGATTGTCGGGGCCGAGCGCGCCAACGCCACCGCGCACGAATTGGGCGCGCGCAAAATCCGTGTTTTGCGGGGCGTCGAGGACCAGAAGGCGTATGACGCGGGGTTGAGCAACTCGACGACGGCGAGAGACCTCGCGACACTCATGATGGCGATCGAGCGGAAGCGCGCCGCCTCGCCCAAGAGCTGTGAGGAAATGAAGGGCATTCTCCTCCGGCAGGAGTTCAACGACGAGATCCCGGCGGGCGTTCCTGCCGGCACGCCGGTCGCGCACAAGACCGGGCAGATCACCGCGGTGCTCCACGACGCGGCGATCGTTTATCCCAGAGGTCGCCAGCCCTACGTCCTGGTAGTGCTGACGAAGAGCATTCCGGACGAGAAGGTGGCGCGCGCGCTCATCGCGGACCTGTCGCGCATCGTCTATCAGGACGCGGTTCACTAGCGGTTGGGCTCCGGCCCAGAGCGCTATCATCGATCACCGGACACCGCTGGTACTTCCGAGCCGCGCCGCACCGGCTCACCTTAACCGTATGACGACAACTCGCATGGCTCCTCCCGCGCCTTCCCCCGCCATCACGGCGACCGATCTCGACGCCCATTGGATGGGGTTCACCGCGAACCGCGCATTCAAGAGCGCACCGCGGCTGCTCGCCTCCGCCAAAGGCATGTACTATACGACCGCCGATGGACGCCCGATTCTCGACGGAGTGGCGGGACTCTGGTGTGTGAACGCGGGCCATGGCCGCGAGGCCATCACGCAAGCGATCGCGAAGAGCGCGGCGACGCTCGACTACGCGCCGGCCGGCTTTCAGCTCGGCCACCCCGCGGCGTTCGCTCTCGCCGACAAGCTCACGGCGCTGATGCCGCGGAAGCTGGAGCGCGTCTTCTTTACCAACTCCGGTTCGGAGTCCGTGGACACCGCGCTCAAGATCGCGCTCGCGTACTGGCAGGCCGCGGGCGAGACACAGCGCGTGCGTTTCGTGGGACGACTGCGCGGCTACCACGGTGTCGGCTTCGGCGGCATGTCCGTCGGCGGCATCGAGGCGAATCGCAAAGCCTTCGGCGCGCAGCTGCTTCCCCACGCCGATCACCTGCCGCAGACGCACGGCATCGCCGCGAACAAGTTCTCCCGCGGCCAGCCTGCAGCGGGCGGCGACCTCGCGGATGCTCTCGAAGAGATTGTCGCGAAGCGCGGCGGGGAAACGATCGCGGCGGTGATCGTCGAGCCCGTGGCAGGTTCCGCGGGAGTGTTGGTTCCTCCGAAAGGCTATCTCGAGCGGCTTCGGGCGCTGTGCGACAAGTATGGTATCCTGCTCATCTTCGACGAGGTGATAACCGGCTTCGGCCGTCTCGGGGCATCGTTCGCGATTGAGTACTTCGGCGTGACTCCCGATCTCGTGACGATGGCAAAGGGACTCACCAACGGCGCCGTACCCATGGGCGCGGTCATGATGCGGAAAGAGATTTACGATCGGGTGATCAATGCGGCCCAAGCCGGAATCGAGTTCATGCATGGCTACACGTACGGTGGCCATCCCCTGGCGTGTGCCGCGGGACTCGCGAGCCTCGAGATCCATCGATCGGAAAAGTTGGCCGATCGGGCCAGGGCCATGGCTCCGTATTTCGAGCAGGCCGTCCACTCGCTGCGCGATCATCCGCACGTCGTCGACGTGCGGAACGTCGGCCTCATGGCCGGCATCGAGCTCGAGTCGCGAGCGGACAAGGTCGGTGCGCGAGCTATGGAGGCCTACCTGGATTGCTTCCGCGAGGGGCTCCTCATTCGCGTCACCGGCGACATCATCGCGCTCTCGCCCCCGCTCATCATCGAAAAGGGACAGATCGATGAGATCGTTGCGAAGCTTGGAGCTGCGCTCAAGCGAGTTGCATAACGAACCAGCTTGTCAAAGGGCAGCTTGTCACAAAACAGCTTGTCAGAGGACAGCTTGTCACACTGCAGCTTGTCAGCTTCTCACAACTACTGAGCTCTGAGGCCGTTGTGACAAGCTGACTAGCTGGATTGTGACAAGCTGTAGCCTGACAAGCTCGTTTGTTTTAGCCGGTTCAAATAATGCAGCAAACAGCCACGCAAACCCTTACAGGAGGGATCGCGATGGCAAACCAAGCTGACGTAGGCCAGGCTCTACAGGGCGCTGGCGTAAATGTTTCTGGATTGAACGTGAAGGATATCGGTGGGATGACCGCGGTGTACGGATCCGTCGGCAGCGAAGACGAAAAACAGAAAGCGGGGCGCGCGATTGAGGAGAAAGTCGGCAAGATCTCGAACCACATTGAAGTCAGGGGCGGCGCGGCCGCTGGAGCGGCTCGCACATACACCGTGAAATCCGGCGACAGTCTGTCGAAGATCGCCAAGCAACTCTACGGAGATGCCTCACAGTGGAAGAAGATCCACCAGGCGAACACGGACAAGATCAAGGATCCTGACAAGATTCAGCCGGGCTGGACGCTGAACATTCCGGCGTAGCGGGCTTTCCCGGTGCTCGTCACCCTCGCGCAATCGCTGGTCCTCGCGTACACATCCGGGATCAGCCCTTACGCGACGGTGGCGCTGCTGGGACTGTTGCAACGGGCACACTGGATCGCGCCCCTTCCCGGGCCGCTCGGAACACTCGCGCATCCAGTGGTGCTCGGTGTCGCCGGCGTCCTCGCTGTCGTGGAGTTCGCGGGCACACTGGTCCCGGGGATCGCCGCGACATGGGACGCGATCCACACGGCGGTTCGCCCGCCGGCCGCGGCGCTCCTGGCGGTGCTCACCGCCTGGCATTCCGATGCCAGCGTCGTCGCGCTCGCGGGACTGCTCGGCGGCGGACTGGGACTCGCGACGCACGCCACCAAACTCGGCGTACGCCTTGCCGTCGACGCTTCGCCCGAGCCGGTGACCAATGGCGCGATGAATGTCGTCGAATGGGGGATCATCGGCAGCCTGAGCTACTTCGTGTGGAATCACCCCCTGGCCGCGTTGATGACGGCGCTGGCCATCCTGATTCTGACGATCCTTCTCGTCCGTCTGGTTTGGCGCGTGGTTCGGCGTGTCGTGACGTCGCCGTTCCGGGCGCGCGAGGTGACGTCCACCTACGAAGACGTGCCTCTTCCATAGGCTTGACAGGGGACGGCGTGCGATGGTATAGTCTCCCCTACCCTTGCCTAGGGAAGCACGATGCCGCTCCGACAAGATCCGGGTGACCTCCTTCAGGGAACGCTCGGCATTCTCATCCTCAAGTCCCTCCTCCTCGGCGCCGCGCACGGGTTCGCGATCGCGCGCTGGATCGAGGAGACGACCGCGGACGTCCTCACGATCGAGGAAGGCTCCCTCTACCCAGCCCTGCGCCGTCTCGAGGACCGCGGATGGGTCACGTCCGAGTGGGGGCTGTCCGAGAACAATCGCCGCGCGCGATTCTACACGATCACCGCGGCCGGACGCCGGCATCTGCGCAACGAAGCCACGGTCTGGCTGCGCTATTCCCAGGCCGTCACGCGCGTGCTGCGCGCCGCGCCGGCGATCGCGTGACCGAGCTACCGCGGTGGCGGCGGTACCTCCGCTTCGCCCGGCCCAATGTCACCGCTGACGTGGACGATGAGCTCGCGTTCCACATCGAGATGCGAATCCAGCGCAACATCGAGCTCGGCATGCCCGAGGACGAGGCTCGACGCGATGCCGCGAAGCGATTCGGAGACGTCTCGCTCGTGCGAGATGCCCTCGTCGACCACGACAAAAGAAAACAGAGCGCGGCGGGCAGGAGAGAGTTCATGGCCGACTTCATCCAGGATCTCCGCTTTGGTCTGCGCTCGCTGCGGCGCGCGCCCGGGTTCGCGCTCGCCGCCATCCTCACGCTCGCCCTCGGGATCGGCGCGAACGCGGCGATCTTCTCCGTCGTCGACGCGATTCTGCTCCGGCCCCTTCCCTTCGAGCGTCCCAGCGATTTGGTGAGCATCGGCTCCGGCTCCGGTGGAGAGTTCGTCGCGCTGCGCGAGCGGCTGCGCAGCTTCTCGCAGATCGCCGCCTACGTCGGTCAGACCCATCCGATCGACGACGGACAGGAAGCGCTACGCGTCGAGGGTGCGGCGATCACCACGAATCTGCTCCGCACACTCGGCGTCTCGCCGATGTTGGGACGCGACTTCACCGAAGAGGAAGGTCGGCTGGGCGACAATGGCGTGCTGCTCCTCGGCTACGGCCTGTGGCAGAGGCAATTCGGTAGCTCGCCCGACGTGATCGGCAAACGTGTTTTGGTCGAAGGGCTACCGCACACCGTTGTCGGAGTGATGCCCGCGGATTTTCATTTTCCCAACAAGGACGCCCAGTACTGGCAGCCCTACACGTTCAATCCCGCGAACGTCGGACTGACGTGGGCCGTGGGGGGAAAGCGCTTCATCGGCCGGTTGGCGCCCGGCGTGGTACTCAGTCAGGCACAACGCGAAGTGCGTGACGTGTGGCCCACCCTGCGTCGCTTGAATCCTCTGTGGGATCCCGGTCCGGAGTATCGCCGTGAGGTGAGGACGACGCGGTTACAGGATGATCTCGTTGGAACCACGGGGCGGCTGCTCTGGATTCTGTTCGGCTGCGTGTTGCTCGTGCTGCTCATCGGATGCGTCAACGTGGCGAACCTGCTGCTGGCGCGCGCCACGGCGCGGGAGCGAGAGCTGTCGGTGCGGGCGGCGCTCGGAGGCGGGCGGGGTCGACTCATCCGTCAGCTCGTGACCGAGAGTCTGCTGCTCTCGACACTCGGTTCCCTGCTGGGAATCGTGCTCGCGTATGTCTCGGTGAAATGGCTTGTCGCCGTGATGCCGGCCGGCGTGCCCCGCGCCCACGAAATCGTGGTGAACGGAACAGTGCTGGGCTTCACCGCCCTCGTGGCGGTAGCCACGGGCATTCTTTTCGGAACGATCCCCGCCGTGCGCGCCACCAACTTCGGGACGACGTCGGTCGTCGGCTTCGGGCGGAGAATCACGGCAGGACTTTCCCACCATCGAGTCTCGGGGTTTTTGGTCGCTGGCGAGATGGCCCTGGCTGTGCTCCTGGTCATTGGCGCGACGCTCCTCGTGCGCAGCTTTTCCGCGCTTCGCCAGGTCGAACCGGGATTTCAGACCACGCACGTGATTGCGGCGCGTGTCAGCCCGCCGGGCGGCAGCTACGAGGATCGCGCTCGTGTGCACTCGCTCTATACCGCCATTCTCGATCGGTTGTCCGCGACCCCAGGAGTGCGCAGCGTTGCCGCGGTCGACAAGCTTCCGATCGCCCAGACCATCTGGGGTATCGCGGCGCGCGTCGAAGGACAGTTCGAGGACGCGAAGCGTCCGCTGCCCGAAATCAACCACTGGCAGATGGTGACCCCGCGGTACTTCGAGACAATGGGGATTCCAGTTCGCGGGAGGCCGTTCGCCGAGTCCGATCGCGCGGATCAACTGCCCGTCACCATCGTGAGTGAAGGTGTGGCGCGGAAGTTCTGGCCGCGCGGCGATGCTGTCGGCAAACGCATCGGGTATCCCTACGACAGTCCGTGGCTCACCATCGTCGGTGTCGTCCCCGACACAAAGCAGGACAGCCTGCGAGACACCACATCACTCAGCATGTACGTCCCTTGGCAACAGGGCACGCGCATGTCCGGCAGCGAGATGTGGGTGCTGGCGCGCTCGTCGAGCGAGCCCGGCGCGCTGGCGACGACGATGCGACGGATCGTTCGCGAGGTAGACCGCAGCGCGGCCGTCAGCGATGTCCGCACGATGGACGCGGTGCTGTCGAGCTCCGTACAAAAAGCTCGGTTTACCATGCTCCTCGTCGCCGCATTCGCGCTCGCCGCACTCCTCCTCGGCGCGGTGGGCATCTACGGCGTGATGTCTTATCTGGTCGGTCAGCGAATGCAGGAGATGGGAATCCGCATTGCGCTTGGCGCGCCCAGAGCCGGAGTGGTGAGATTGGTGGTGGGACGAGCGGCGATGTTGGCCGCGGCAGGTGCGGCTGTTGGCCTTCTCGCCGCGTTCTTCGCGACGCGATCGCTCGCGTCGCTGCTCTACGGAGTCTCCGCGACCGATCCGCTGACGTTCTTCCTGGTACCAGTGGTCTTTCTGATCGTGGCCGTTCTGGCGAGCGCCGCGCCGGCGCTGCGAGCCACGCGAGTCGATCCCGTAAGAGCCCTTCGGGCCGACTAGAGCGTCCGGACCTGGACCGAGCTCACAGCGACAGGCGAATGAGCTTGGCGATTTTGGCCATCAGCCCCCGCGGAGGCGGCAATAGCTTGTCCAGCTCCGCGCTCTGCTCGATCCACGTGCTGCGGGCCATGATGTAGTAGAGGTCCACGAGCCCGGTCGCCGCGTGTACTCCCGACACCACGAGCGACGCTTCCCCGTCCTGCATGATGCCGCGTGGATCCATGTTTTGCGAGCCGAGGCTGAAGTAGAAGCTCACGGCTTTGCGCTCCGCGTCGGTCAGTGCCTGCTCGTAGCCGCGCAGCATCGCGTCCGCGCTGCTCGTCGCCGCCGAATCCACGTCGGGTGTCGTCCACCCGAGTTGGTCCGCGAATTTCGCGGTCTGTTGTGACTGCACCGCCATCGCGTGCGCCAGGAGGTCGTCCCACCCGGGCTGACGAACGAGCGCGGCGATGGCGCCGGGGCGCGCGATCAACTGGGTCTTCTGGTGGAGCTGCGGCGCGCGCGGTCGCTCGTCGTGCGCGATCGACGCCGCCTCTTTCCCATCCGTCTCTGTTTTCGCGGTCGCTCGATTCAGCACGAGGAGCGTCGCCGAGTCGAATGGAACCAGCTGGCGAATCCATGGCGCCCGGCGCAGCCCTTCCTGGATTTCGAGCCTCCGTCCGAGGGTGTCGGTCACTTCGGCTCGCGCGGTGTAGATCCCGACGCGCAGCTCACCACCCGCCGCTTTGATTTGCGGGCCGATGCGATCGCGGATGGCGAGCATCTGTGACATGACGTTGTGCTGCATCGCGGCCACGACGGCTTGGGGATTGGGTCCGTTGGCGAGCGACGGCGAGATGACAAAGACGCGGCATCCGCGCGCAGCCGCGCCCGCGAGCATGGCGGCCCACGTCTCGCTCACCCAGAGCGGATCGGGCACGATGATGACGCTTCCCGGCGGAGCCAGATTGTACAGCATCGCGCGCGCGACGGACGACGACTTGGCACCGAAGCCGGCTTCGTTGTGCAGTTGCAGCGCCCTGCCCACGTAGTCCTTGCCGAACTGGCTGTCGGCTGGCGCAACCGCGCCATCGATCCGAAGCGGCGTCGGCATCTTGTCGGCGGACATCCCGTTGCGCAGCAATGCTCGGCGCGCGGCAGCTCTCGCTTCCAGCGCGGCCGGTCCGCGAACGCGATATCCTCTGTCTTCCCAGGTCGCGCTGGCGTAGTGCTCGCCGATTCCCACACCCATGATCATTGCCGCTCCAGCGTACGGGCGCGCCTCGGTCACGTCGTAGAAGACGACTTTGCGATGCTCGCGCTGGATGTTGTCCGGAATGAAGGGCAGCCCGGGAATGATTCGGCTGCTGCGGAACGAGAAGTCGCTCGGCAGGACGACGCTCACATGCACCTTCACCACCCGACGCAACCACCTGGCTCCCCCCTGCGTCGCTGCTTCGTGCTGCAGACGGCGCGAGCTCGCCACCGCTTTCCGCAGCTCGTCCTGACGCTCCCGCAAGTGCTTCTCGTGTTCGGCGTTGTTTCCGGGGCTGGACAGCTTGATTTTCGCGTTCAACGGATCTTCGAGAATCGTCAGCCACAGCCGACCGTCGTTGTCCGCATAGAAGAATTCATCGTGGAGAATCATGTACACCGGCATCTGGCCGGTGCTGTCGTAGCGCTGGACAGCTTGCGTGAGCGCCGGGAGATACGCGTCGGCCACCATCGTGTAGCCGACCTGATCGGGCTCCTTGGTGATCAGCCTGCGACCCGTGAAATCGTGCGTCCAGATCACATGATAGTTGCGCGTCGCGAAGATGGACCGAGCGATCTCGAGCGGCAGGTCACTACTCCGGAGATACGTGAGCGCGTTGCGGTCGGTGAATGGTCGACCGACTGCCCGTTCCACGAGGCGGTCCACTTCGAGCTGCTCGTCGTACTCTTCTTCCGTGAGCGCGAGCTGAAGGGGCAGCCACACCAGGCGCGAGTCGCGCCACTGCGCGAACAGGTTGCTCTGCACAGCCTCGATGAGATCGAGCCAGCGTGCATGAACGCTCTCGACGACCGGCCGCAGGGAGTCCACGACACCGGACGAGTCACGCAGCCACCGGACGAAGTGGGCATGTGCCGCCGACGTGAAACCGCGGATCCCTCCCTCTTTCACTTGCCCGAAGAGAGAGTCGTACGGAATGATCACTGTGGCCAGTAAGCCCGCGCGTGCTCGCGCGGACAGCGCGTTCCCGAGCGGCCAGTCGTTGGCCGCCGCGCGGAAAGCAGTCGTCAATTCTTCGTGATAGCTACGAGTCGCGCTGGTATAGCTGCGGCCGTAGCGCACGACGGCGGTGTCCTCCGCATACAGATTCGTGTAGGCGAGAATCTGAGTCGCGGCGTAGCCAACGCGCGTCAGAGCGGTCTCCGCCGCGTGCGGAATCCGGGTGCGCGTCAGATTCGCCCGCTCCGAACGGACCAAATCGGCGTCGGTGTCCCGCTGTCTCGTGCGTCCGGCGAAAGGCGCGAATGGCACGAAGATGCCAGCGCCAAGACTGTTGCTTCGCTTTGGGAGCCAATCGATTTTGACCATCGTCCCGAAGCCGAGAATCCCTCCGCGACGGATGGCCGTTTGAAAGCTGACGACGGGGCTCAGCTTACCATCGAAGTCCGCGCCAGCGGAGAGGCCGAGCATCCGGCTGGTCGCGATTAACCGGGCGGCAGCGCGCAGGTTGTGCTCCGATCCCCCGCCGGCTCCCCACCCCCGCGCGGAGGCCTCGCCGGCGATCCCAAAAACTCCGGTCACGGGGCTCGTGATCGGACGATGGAGTCCTAGTCCGGCTGCCTGAAAGGGACCAGTGGATCCGCCGAAGATGGCACCGACGACGCCATAGGGTTCCCACTGCTGCGGCTGACCCATGGAAAGGATCGGCTGCGCCGGCCGCGTGGGCTGTCCTGGCAGTTGAGCCGCGACGGTGTTCGCCGCCAGCGCGACGACCGCGATGGTACTTCCAAGATTGCGGTGCACGCTTGTCCCAATCTCAAGCAACGTACCGCGCTTCCAAAGCGGACACGAGTGGACGTTCTTATTCGAAGAAGTCGCTCGACATTCGCGGGTTCACGATATTGTTGAAGATCGACCCAAACGTGTAACTGATTCCGATGTTCCCCCAATACCGGTATGTCGTGCCGCGCTGAAACTGCCGAGTGAGAATCTCTTCGGGAGTGAAGTCCTTCTTTGCGAGCGCGAACTGGTCGTAAATCACGTCGTAGCTGCCGAATGCGCGAACGCTGAAGCCGCGGAACAGACGCAGCGATAGCTCCGTGAAGGATCCAACTCGGTATTTCGTCCGGTCATTCAGGTACGTGGTACCAAGCACGCCCAGGTCGATCGACCCCCATGACTCGCGCGACGCCATCGAGATGAGTAGCCGCTGGATGGGCATTCGCTCGCGAATCTTGTCGAAGATCGTCGTGTCGTTATAGAGATAGTCGGCTACGCCGATGTTGTATTCGAGCCTGAGTTGGCGGCGCGTCGATTGCGCGTACGGAAACACGTTGTACTCGACCGCCGGGAGCACACGTACCACGCGTCGGGAGTTGTCGTAGCTCGAGGAGAACAGTTGCGCGCGCAGACCCGCCGACCAGTGCTGACCGAGTGACTTTACCTGCAGCAAGGTGCCACCGTAGCCCCGCTGGATGTTCGTGAACGTGGTGACGCTATCGATCTCGAAGTCGCTCTGATTGTACTGATTGTTTATGGAGAGCCGAGTCTTCCAGTGCTCGGTAATGCGGTCGGCGTTGATGCTCCCCCAGGTGTTGTAGGACCTGTAGGTCTTCTCGCCATTGGTGAATCCGTTGATCGACGTGCGGAACACCCAGTAGTTCCATTTGTCGCTGCCCGGTTTCGTTTGGCCGCTCTCGCTCTTTTGCTCGCCAAATCCGATCGTCACGCGCTCGGCGGCCGGTGTTCGAGCGAGATAGCGCACCAGGCCAAGCCGAAAGACGCGAGCGAGCCCTCTTCGCCTGTCGTCCTGCGACGCCGCCGGCTCAGAGACGTACTTGAGTGTGTCGGTAATCCCACCGAACTGTCGCAAGCCCAGGAACGTCGCGGTGTATTCCCGCCCGCCCGCGCCGGTTTGCTGTGTCGTGACGAGGATGTGGACGTCCGCAACCTGCCGATCGCGGACCCAATTCACGAAGGTGAGCTCGGTACGAAAGAAGTCGAAGTCGCAGCCGTCCCACTCGCAATCCAGATAGACGCTCAGCGCCGTCGCTGGAGACGTCGGCGCTTCTTGCGCCCGAAGAGGAAGGGCCACGAGGAGCAGCAGCGCGGCGACTCGACCGATGACGCGGCAACTCTTCATCCGCCAAGCATCCGGTTGCGGCATGAGGCCTGACCCTCCGGCGAGGAAAGCTGAACCTATGTACGAGGCCAGGACCCGACCAGTTTCCGCCTACTGCTCCGAGACAGAAACGGTCGCCTTTCCCTCGCGATCGTATCTCACGATCACCTGCCAGGGCTGACAGCACACAGGACAATCCTCCACGTAATTCTGCGAATCGCCGCTGCCGGGATCGAGCGAGATACTGACCTCTTCCGCACAGTAAGGACAGGCGACGCTGGCCTCCAGGTCAGCAGTCCCGTCTCCCATCGGGAAGTCTTCATCGAGAGGGTCGGGATCATCCGCGAATCTCATGTATCGAACTTAGTCGCAGAGTTCGATGGCATTGAGCCGGAATCCAAGTTTCGAGTGGCCAGTTGGGAAGTAGCCAGTTGAGAAGTAAAAGTCGCACTATCCACTTCTCGACTGGCTACTTCCTTACTGACAACTCTCAACTCGGATTCCCTTTCATTGCTTTGGACTTTGAAGCCCGGAGCAGTTCAATCGCCGCGGAGGATTTCTGTTGCGTCGATCCTCATCGCTTTCCGAGCCGGAATCAGACTGGCGATCAGCGCGACTGCCACCAGGCCAACTGAGACTCCAGCCAACACAACCGGATCGCGAGGGTTCACCTCGAACAGCAGTGACGCCATCAACCTTCCGGTCGCAATCGCGCCAATCCCGCCGAGGATTGCCCCGAGGATCGCGATTCGGACTCCCTCCGCGACGACCATGCGTGCGATCTCCGTCGACTGCGCACCGAGCGCCACACGAACGCCCAGCTCCCGCCGCCGTTGCGTGACGCCGTATGCGATCACGCCGTACAAGCCGATGGCCGCCAGCACGATCGCGACGCCTGCAAATGCGCCGAGCAGCGTCAGCGCGAAGCGACGCGCCTTGAGCAGATTGTCCAGCGCCACCTCCATTGTGGAGACGTTGGAGATTGGCTCGTCGGGGTCGACGCTCTGCACCACCCGCGCGAGCGTCGGGGCGAACAGCGCCGCGTCCCCGGATGTGTGAACCACGACCGAGAGCCAGCGCCATGGGTATTGCGCGTTCGTCGTGTAGATCTGGCCCGGGGAACTCGCATCCAGGCCGTATGTCTTCACGTGTCTCACGACGCCGACGATGGTCGCAAATTCGGACCGGATCGGCAGCTTCATCGTCTGGCCGATGGGATCCTGACCGGGAAAGGCGCGTCTGGCGAATTCCTCGTCGATCACCGCCACCGGCCCATTCTCGTACCGGTCCTCGGGTGACAGCACCCGTCCGCGGACGAGCTGGATCGCCATCGTCTTGAAGTACGCCGGCGTGACGACGTATCGATCACCTTCGGGAGCGTCGTTGCCTTGCACTTCCGGGCGTCCGCCGAACTTCGACACACCCACGCGATCCAGGTATCCGCTGAATGGCACCTGACTCGTGAATCCGACATGCAGCACGCCGGGGGTCGCTGCCAACCGTCGCTCCAGCTCCGTATAGAAGGCGACGCTCTTGGCGCTGTCGTAGCGCAGCCGAGGGAGCCAGACGTCGGCGTACAGCATGTTTTCCGTCCGTACCCCCGGCTCGACGCGGAGCACTCGCGCGAAACTCTTGATCACGAGCGCGCTCGACGCGAGCAACACCACCGCCAGAGCCAGTTGGGCGAGCGCCAGAACGCCGCGAGTCCGCCGACCACCCTGGCCTACAATGCGACCGCTCTCACGCAGCGTCTCGTACAGCGCGGTGCGCGTCATCCGCATCGCGGGAATCAGTCCGAAGAGCACCGTGCTCGCGACAGAGAGGACCAGCGTGAACACCAGCACGCGCACATCGATTTCCGGCGGCCGCATCGCGAACACGCTTGGCCCCAGTGCCGTCATTGTGTGCAGCGCGGCGTATGCCAGAGCGATTCCGCACGCCGAGCCGACGGCCGAAAGCACGAAGCTTTCCGTGAGGAGCTGACGTGTGATGCGGCCGCGGCCGGCTCCCAATGCGGCGCGCATCGCCACTTCTCGGCCGCGCGCGATGCCCCGCGCCACGAGCAGATTGGAGATGTTTGCGCACGCGATGAGCAGCACCAGCGCGGAGGCGCCGAGAAGCAAGTACAGGGGACGCTCGACGTCGCCGAAGACCACGTCCGCCAGCGGACTCACCGCGACCGTCATGTTCTTGTTGTAGCGCGGGTACGTTGCTTCGAGCTGCTTCGCGATACGCGTCATGTCGAGCTGTGCCTGCTGAACCGTCACCCCCGGCTTGAGCAGGGCGTACACGTTCTTCGACCGACCGGCGCGGCCGTCGGAAGTATCGTTTACGAAGTTGGTCCACAGCGGCCGATCGAGATCGCCGGGGCCGTGGAATCCTTCAGGCAGCACTCCGATGATCTCGAACTTGTTGAAGTTGAGCTGGAGTGGCTTGCCGACGACGTTCGGATCCGCGCCGAGCTTTGCCCGCCAGAAGTCGTAGCTCAGCAGAGCGACGTTGCCCGCGCCCTGCATCGTGTCCGTCGGCGCGATCGGGCGGCCCAGCAACGGTGTCACGTGAAAGACGTCGAACGTTCCGGGCGTGACGTTCGTGACGTCGATCCGCGTGGGTGTGCCGGCGCCGGTGAGTGTCATGGAGAACGTCGAATACAGCGACATCGCCTGGAAGCTGCGATTCATCCGCTGCCAGTCGTACGTATTCTCGGCGGAGGTCGTTCCGCCGCGTCCTCCTTGAGCAAGGTCGCGTTCCCCGAGATGTACGATGCGGTCTGCCTGAACAAAGGGCAGCGGCCGCAGAATCACGCCGCTCACCGCCGAGAAGACGGCGACGGTGGCGCCGATGCCCAGCGTCAGCGTGAGAATGGCCACCACAGTGAACACCGGGCTGCGACGCAACCCACGCAGGGCGTAGCCGAGATCGGACCAGACCGAAGCAAAGAATTCCTTCATACGAACTTCCCGGGCAAACTCGCGGTCGATCGTGAGCGTTTCGTCGTGATACCGTTTCAAGTCGCCGAAAGCACGGTATGCCTCACGACGCGCCTGGTCCGGATCCATGCCGCGCCGGACGAGATCGTCGACGCGCGTTTCGATGTGGAACTGGATCTCTTGATCGATGTCGCTGGGGCGCTCGAGTCTGAAGAACCGCTTCAGACCTGGGATTCTGCTCATGCTGCTTGGATGCCGCATGCGTCAGGCCGGTTGGAGCACGCCCGCGACCGCTCTTGTGTAGCGCTCCCACGTAGCGACTTCGGCGTGCAGCTGTGCTCGGCCTTGCGTCGTGAGTTGATAGAACTTGGCCTTTCGGTTGTTCTCGGAGACTCCCCACTCGCTCTCGATCCAGCCCCTGCGTTCCAGCCGGTGAAGCGCGGGGTACAGTGCACCCTCTTCTATGAGGAACACATCCTGGCTGCGCTCCCGGATGTGCCGGGCCACCGAATACCCGTGCATCGGTGCCCAGGAGAGCGTTTTGAGCACGAGGAGATCGAGCGTTCCCTGCAGAAGGTCGAGATTGGCCACGAGTCGCTCCCTATTGTGCTTATGGGAGCATAGGCCTTCTTCCATAAGATGTCAATGGGAGAGCAAAGTTCGCTTCTGAAGCGGCATTAGGCGGTCGAATCGGATGGTGCGCCAGACCGCCTAAGCGGGCCCTTCTGAAACGGGCTAAAGCCGTTGCGTTTCAGCCTTTATACTCGTCGAAAGAGGTCAACAGGACGTGAGCACCACGAGCATTTCCACCGTGGTCCACCCTGCTGAAGGTTTGTGATCGTCAGATCGTCCTACCGATCAGAGCAACCGGGAATGGCACACGCGCACGAACGACGACGTGAGGCGCAAATGGCGGGTCCGTTCCCGGACCAAGCTCTGGTTTTTGTTGCACTTGGCTCTTCCCTCCCAACTTCCGGCCGCTCGATCATCCCCGCCTTTTGATGTTGATCCCCCGCCCCACACGCCGTGCACTCCTGAAGGTCGTCTGCGGCACCGCCGCACTCGCCTTCGTCGCCGCCACGTGTAAGGACCTCACCGGACCTACCGGCATAGCGACCGACGGCACTAGCACCGTCTCCATCGCCTACCTTGGGCCGCGTGACGCCAATGGCGTCGTCCAGCTCATCGCCGGCAACCGTATCTCACCGCCAGTCGAAATCCGCATCGGCGGGGTCGTCGCGACGCGTGCCCGTTACGTCTTCTCCGTTGGCGACACGTCCGTGCTGCGCGTCAGCCAGCATGGCGACACGATCATCGCGGTAGGCCGGGGCCGGGACACCGTGACCGTCACGGTGATGGGGGCGACGGTCGGGGGGACTTTCGACTCGACGAGGATCGCGATCAAGACACGGGTGCCCGTCGCTGTGCGGCCGGAGCGGAACCTCGTCACGACGAGCCCGATTCCGACGTTTAGCAGCTTGGGCGACACCGCCACGATCACGGCGGAGTCCCAAGGCAGTGACGGCAAACGAACCCGACCCGGCAAGGTCCGCTGGTATTCCGCCAATCCGGCCGTCTTCACGGCCGACTCGCTCGGCGTATCGAGACCCGATAGCAGCAGCACGACGCGCGTCACCGCCGTTGGGAACGGCACCGCGGTGAATCTCCTCACGGTGTTCGATGACATCGACACCGTGCTCACCCCGATAACGGTCCAGCAGACGCTCGCCAAGTACTTCCTGTCCTCGCGGTTCGGACCGGGGACCCAGATCGACTTCAGATCGCTCGGCGACACCGCGACCGTGGTCGCGACTCCGCGCGATGCGCGAGGAAATGCATTTGTCGCGGGAGCGCAGCCGGCTCCGGCGCCCTCGTTCGGCATCGCGCCTCTAGGCAAAGTCTCGATCAACCCCACCTCGGGCCTCCTCACGGCGAATGCGAATACGGATCCCGGCTCTCCGGTTCTTCTGACCGCGACCGCGGGCGGAACTACGAGTGACCCGCTCCCGGTCACCGTGCAGCAGATCGCGACGAGCATCACGATCATCGGGAAACGCATCGACACGATCCCCTCGATCGGCTCGACGAAGGATCTCATCGCGATCGTTCGCGACGCCCGCGGCAACGACATCCAGACGGGCATTACCTGGACGTCGCGGAACACGACCGTCGTCCAGTTCCGGACCAGCTCGTCCGGCGACTTCGCGCTGGCGATCGACACCGGCACCACGCGGATGGTCGTGAGCCGCGATCAGGTGGCGGACTCGATCGTCATCACGGTCACGAACAGTCCGGAGACGGTCGTTCTGCAACCCGACACGCTGTTCATCCGCAGCGTGAACGACATCAAGCGCTTCACGACGATCGTAGTCAAGAACGCCAAGGGCGACGCGCTCGTGAATATCCCAATCACGTGGAGCTCTGCTGATCCCACGATCGTTCAGGCGCGTCCGGACAGCACGATGCGCGCAGTCGCGGTCGGCGCCACGAACGTCACTGCGACGACGCCGAACGGCCGGACCGCGACGAGCCGAGTCGTCGTGACGAACGCGCCGGCATTCCTCGACATTCTGCCCGGGAGCCACACGTTCGCCAGCGTGGGCGACACGCTCCTGAACATCGCCATCGACTTCAAAAACGGCCTCGGCGCACCGCTTCCGCGCTCGTCGGCGACATGGAGTAGCACCGACGTGAACATCGCGACGGTGAACGTGGACCCGACGGGGAACGTTCGCATCATCGCGGCCGGAACTGGCAACGCCTACATCCGCGCCGTGAGCCCGGTGGATCCGCTGGTTCGCGATTCCGTCTTCGTCACCGTGACGAATGCGCCCGCGTCGATCGTAGCGGCGCCGAACCCCGCGCCGACGATCACCGCGTTTGGCCAGACCGTCACCTTCACGGCCACGGTGTTCAACGCGTCTGGAAACCCGATCCCGACGGCCAAGCTTCGCTGGTCAGTCGTGACCGGTGCGGCGTTCGTCTCCATCGACTCGGTCACCGGTGTCGCGACGGGACTCGCCAACGGATCGGCGACCGTGCGCGCGACGTCCAGCGGCATCACGACGGACGTTCCCATCACTGTCGCGCAGGCGATCGCGGGCACCCGCTCCACGATCACGCCGGGCGCAGCCAGTCTGGTGGCGAACGGCACGAGCCAGACGACGATCACGGTCCAGCTCAAGGACGCGAACGACAACAACATCGCGTTCGGCGGATCGACCGTCGTCCTGACGACATCCTTGGGCACATTGGCTCCGTTGCCGCCGACGGATAACGGCAATGGCCGCTACACCACGACGTTGACCACCGGGGTCACGTCGGGTTCGGCCTCCATCACGGGTACGGCCAACGGCAGCGCCATCACGAACAGCGGCATCGTGGCCTTCACCGCCGGTCCTGCCAACAAGTACATCGTCACGCCGAACAACTTCACGCCGCCAGCTGGCGGCGCGGTGACCGTGCGCGCGCAGCTCGCGGACGCGAACAACAACCCGATCACCACCTCCGGTACCGTCGTGCAGTTCACGAGTACCAATGGCGGGTCGTTCACCCCGGGCACCGGTCAGGCGACGACGGACGTCGCCGGCGTCGCGACGATCACCTTCACGACCAGCACGACGGTCAGCTCGCACACGATCACGGCAGCCACGGGCGCCATCACGGGCTCGAGCGCCGCGATCACGTCGGTCGCCGGGACCGCGACGAAGTACATCGTAACCCCGTCGTCGACGAGTCCGGCCGCGGGCAGCACCATACAGGTCTTCGCTCAACTCGCGGACGCGAACAACAACGTCGTAGCGCAGGCAGGCCGGACCGCGGTGTGGACGCACACCGGCAGCGGATCGTTCCCCGGCGGCGCCACGGACAACTCGCTCACGAATTCGAGTGGTGTTGCGACGATCAACTTTACCACCAGCACGACGTCGGGTCAGACGGCGACGGTCACCGCAACGACCGGTGGCCTGACCGGAACCAGCGCAACGATCACGACGATCGCCGGTCCCGGCTCGCAGCTGTTCATCGCCCAGGCGCCGACGGCAAATCCGCAGAGCGGCGTACCCTTCCCCACGCAGCCCGCCATCCAGCTGCGGGACGCGGCGGGTAACGCCGTCAATCTCCCCAATGTGAACGTCAGCGCCTTCATCACGGCCGGTGGCGGCACCCTCGGCGGTCTTACGACCGTCCAGACGAACGCCAGCGGCCTCGCGACCTTCCTCGATCTCGTGATCACGGGCACGGTCGGACCGAGGACGCTGACGTTCATCGCCAACGGATTTGCCGCCACGAGTTCGGCGCTCACGCTCATTGAAGGACCGCCGAGTCTTACGACGACCACGATCACCGCAAGCCCGACATCGATCCCGGCAGATAATGCCGCGCAGTCCACGATCAACGTCCAGGTGCGCGATGCCGCCGGCAATCCTCTCGGCGCCGGACTGACCGTCAATCTCTCCACGACGCTCGGATCGCTGACGGCCAACCCGGCCACGCACGTCGGCGGCGGTGTCTATCGCGCGACCTTGACCGCCGGAACCACCAGTGGCACCGCGAACGTTACTGGAGTGATCGTCGGCACCGGCGCGATCGCGGACAACGCCCTTGTGTCCCTCACCAACATTGGCGCGACGCACTACTCCGTCACTGGCGCATCCGGCAGCGTCGTGGTGGGCTCGAGCGTGTTGATCACCGCCCAGTTGCGCGATGCGCTCAACAATCCCGTGCCAACGGCGGGGAAGGCGGTCGTATGGACCAACCCCGAGGCCGGCGGAACCTTCGCGACGTCCACGTCCGTGACGGATGCCAACGGACGAGCGCAGGTCTCCTTCACTGGCGTGGTCGCCGGCGTTCAAACCATCAACGCGGCCGATAACACGGGGTTGGCGGGGAGCGGATCGGTCACGGTCAACAATCCCGTCCCGACCCTCGGCAGCCTCGCGCCGACGTCGGGCGTTCGTCTCGGCACCACAAACGTGGTCTTCACGGGCACGGGCTTCATCGCCGGCGTCAGCTCGGTGAACGTCGGTGCGGGCATCACGGTCAACTCGACCACGGTCAACAGCCCGAATCAGATCACGGCGAACATCACGATCGCGGCCACGGCTGCGACGGGCGCTCGCACGTTCTCGGTCACCAACAGCGGCCCGGGTGGCGGCACGAGCGGCACCCAGGCATTCACTGTCAATAACCCTCTCCCGACACTGGCCAGCCTCGCGCCGGTGAGCGGCGACAGACTGCAGACGCTCGACGTCGTATTCACCGGCAGCGGGTTCATCACCGGTATCAGCTCGGTGAACGTTGGTGCTGGCATCACGGTCAACACCACGACGGTCGACAGCCCGACGCAGATCACGGCCAACATCACGATCGGCGCCGGCGCCTCGACTGGCCCACGCCTCTTCTCTGTGACTAACGCGGCGCCGGGCGGCGGGACGAGCGCGACTCAGTCGTTCGACGTCACCAATCCCGTCCCGACCCTTGCCAGCGTCAGTCCAGCGGCGGGCGTACAGGGCCAGACTGCGATGCAGGTCGTGCTGACAGGCACGGGCTTCGTCTCAGGCGCCGTGGTGACGTTCAGTTCTCCTGATATCACGAAGAACTCCACGACGATCGACAGTCCGACTCAGATCACCGTGTCGATTGACATCGCGGCCTCAGCCACGATTGGTTCAGTCACGGTGACGGTGACCAATGTCGCGCCGGGCGGCGGAACGAGCGGCACTCAGGCATTCGACATCAATGCCCCTGTGGCGCCGACATTGTTGAGCATTGCGCCTTCAGTCGCCGACCGCCTCCAGACCCTCAACGTGGTCTTCACGGGCACCGGCTTCGCGAACGGCGTCAGCTCCATCGACGCGGTTCCAGGTATCACCGTGAATTCGACGATAGTCGACAGTCCAACACAGATCACGGCTAACATCACGATCGACCCGGCAATCGCCCTCGGCGCGCACAGTTTGACCGTCACGAACTTCCCGGCAGGAGGGACGAGCGGCGCTCAGACGCTCACCATCAACAATCCGTCGCCAACTCTGACAAACTTGTCGCCGTCGGCCGGCAATCTCTTGCAAACGCTCAACGTGGTGTTCACCGGTAGCGGGTTCATCACCGGCGTAAGCACCGTGAACGTGGGCGCGGGAATCACCGTCAATTCGGTGACGGTAGACAGCCCGACGCAGATTACGGCAAACATCACCATTAGTGCGCTCGCCGGCCTCGGTGGTCGCAACTTCTCGGTGACGAATGCCGGACCTGGCGGTGGGAATAGCGGCAATCAGACTTTCACGGTGAACCCATGATTGGGTCATAAACATGTTCTGTCGTAACTGCGGTACAACGATCCCCGATACGGCGGCGTTCTGCGCCAACTGCGGCACGCCCGTCACCCAGACCCAGGGCGGGGTGCTCGTCACTACGGCAGCCGAGCCACGCAAGAGCGGTGGGCTGCCTCCCATCGCGATGAGCCCGGAGAAATCGTCCGGGGGCGACAACCTGCTCGACATGGTCAAGCACGAGCTGGGAAAGGACTACCGCATCGAAAAAGAGCTCGGCCGCGGCGGCATGGCGGTCGTCTTCAAAGCCGTCGAAACAGCCCTCGAGCGAACGGTCGCCATCAAAGTAGTCCCGCCGGAGAGCGCCAACGCCGGCCAGGCGGCGGAGCGATTCAAACGCGAGGCGAAGCTGGCCGCGTCGCTCGACCATCCCAACATCATCCCGGTCTACCGTGTCGGCCAGGCGGGGCCGCTGCATTACATGGCGATGAAGTTCGTGGAAGGGCGGGCGGTCGACTCGATCATCGAGACGCAAGGCGCTCTCCCTCTTCCCGTCTGCATCGCGATCCTGCGCGCCTCCGCCGCGGGACTCGCCTTCGCCCACGAGCGCAAGATCGTTCACCGCGATATCAAGCCAGCGAACATCCTGGTCGACAAGGACGGCCGCGTGATGGTGTCCGACTTCGGTATCGCGCGCGCGCTCGAGGAAGTGTCGATGACGGCGAGCGGCATGATGATCGGCACGCCGTACTACATGAGTCCCGAGCAGTGTGGCGGCCAGAAGGTCAGCCCGCAGAGCGACCAATACTCGCTCGGCATCATGGGTTTCCAGATGCTCACTGGCGAGGTGCCCTTCCTCGCGGACTCCATGGTCGGCGTCATCCAGCACCATTACATGACGCCGGTGCCGGACATTCTCGCCGTCCGCCCCGAGGTACCGAAGGAGCTCCTGGACATCGTCTACTGCTCCCTCAACAAGGATCCGAACGACCGGTTCGCGTCGACGCGCGACATGGCGGTTGCGCTGGAGAACATCCAGCTGACGGACTCGGAGCGCGAAGAATCGGACAGACTTCTGCGCGATCTCTCGGCCGGACGGGTGATCGCGAAGATTCGCACGGGATCACTGCCGCCCCTGGCGATCACGATCTCCGGGCCGGGTCCGAGAGTGCAACCGCGTCCCCTCAGCGCCCCGAAAAGCCGTGGACCATCTCCGGCTGTTCCGGTCCGCGTAGTTCGCCGCAAGAAGAAGAACAAGGCGATGGCGCCGGCCATGGCGATGGTGTTCTTCGGGCTCGCGGGCGGCGGCTACATGGCATACTCCGACAGCGTACAGCGGGCGGACGCCCAGCGGGCCGCGGAACGCGCCCAGAGGGATTCGGTGCAGGCGCTCGAGGCAGCCTCGCGTGGGAGCCGAATCATCGCCGGCTTGCCTGACACCGTCGTGGCAGTCATCGACAACCGACCTTTCAGAAATGGCGACGTGTTCAGCGACAAGAGCGGCGCCTATTACGTTCGCGTCAAGGCGGCCGGCTTCGAGGAGCTGTTCCAGCCGTTCACGGTGGAAGCGGGACGCACCGACACGCTCCTGCTCTCACTGCAGCGCACCGCGGGCACGGCAGTCGCGACGCGACAGGTGGCACAGCAGGACACGCCACGACAGGTCACCGTCCGCGGGCCAGTGGATTCCGCCGAGGTTCGCATCTCCGTGATGCCACCGCACGCGGACATCGCGGTCGACGGCCTGCGAATCGGTTCGGGCCGCGTCGCAAGGAAACTTCCGGTTGGACAACACACGCTGCATTACAGCGCGCCCAATTGCGATCCGGAAGATCGCAGTATCACGGTCTCTCCGGGTGAGCCGCTGCTCGTCCCCATTCTCACGCTCCAGTGCCACTGATGCGGCGAATGTCTCTCAGCCCCCGCCTCGTCTTCGCGACAGCCCTGCTGCTCGCGTTGCCGACGGTCGCGCGCGCCCAGACCGAGGAAAACCTCAGAAAGGCGATCGAGATGTACAACAGCTTCAACATCGAGGGTGCTCGCCCGATTCTGTTGAACATCATCTCGCCCAGCTATCTGCTGTCGGTCTCCACCGAACAAAAAGTGCGCGCCTTCAAGTATCTCGGCGCGTCCTACGCCGTCCTCGACAAGCCCGACTCCGCGGTCGCGTTCTTCACCGCGGCCCTGGATCACGATCCCTTCACCGATCTCGATCCACGCGAGTTCAGCGCGTCTGAGCTTGGCGCATTCAATCTCGCGAAGCAGCGCATCTTCAAGATCGCGATCAAGCCAATTGCACCGCGGAAGCTCGACACGAATTACGTCTTCCGCATGGTGACCACGCACCGCGCCAACCTGACCATCGAGCTCATTCAGCAGAGCGATACGAACAGGAAAGAGATTCTCTACCAGGGCGAGAGTGACGGACCGCGCGAGATCCGGTGGAGCGGACTGCTGCGAAGCGGCGCGCGCGCGGATTCCACGATCTATGAGCTGCGTGCCATCGGCACGAGCCGCATCCAGTCGGGGACCGGGGCGGACCGCCAGCTCTTCAGGATCGAGCACGCCTTCGAACCGCTCGAGGACACGCTGCCGACGATTCCGCCGAGCGACCTGCTCCCGGAGCAGTATCGCGCCTCCGCTCCGTTGCGCGATCTGTTCAAGGGCAGCGCGCTGGCCTTCTCGGCGATCGCGCTTCCGCTGATCGCCCTGGACAACGACGTTAGCTGGAAGCCTCAGGCCGCGGCGGCCGCGGTGATCGGAGCGGCCAGCGCTGGAATCTCCTTCTCGTACCGTCGCAACCATCGCGACATTCCCGCCAACGTCCGCGAGAACAATCGTCGGCGACAGCAGCGGAGTCTGTTCAACAAGGGCGTCACCGATCGCAATGACGCGCGCAAGGCCGCGACGATGCTGTTGATCTGCCCGGTGACGGGGTGCCCACGATGAGGAGCATGCGTCGCGGGATCGTCATGGTGCCGGCACTGGCGCTCGCGCTGCTGCCGATCAGGTCGGCGTCGGCGCAGGTGCAGTTCGAGCGAGTCGGCTATCGGCTGACGAGCATCGGCGACCAGATCTCCGTTTCGGCCAGAACCTCGGGCCCGCGCCGTGCCGCCGCTCCTAGGCTGCGCTGGCGCATCGCCGACTCCACGATCGCCACGGTGAACGCGGGGGGCGTCGTCGTCTCACGCCGGCCCGGCTACACGAGACTGTGGGCGATCGCCGGCACCGACTCCGCGTCGACGCTGATTCTCGTCGACCAGTGGGCCGCGAAGTTCGAGTTCTACCCCGCCATCGTCCGATTGGACGCCGTGGGCTCGAAGTTGCCTCTGAGGATCAACGTGCGCGACGCCGGCGGGCACTTGATCTCCGATCAAGCGCGCCGTGCCGGCGCGTGTCGCAGCGTGAACGAGCGGATCGCCGCCTACGCGGCGAATGGCGAGATCAGTGCACGCAGCACTGGAGTGACGTACGTGCGGTGCACCGACCGCGGTATTGCGGACAGTGTTCGGGTCGAGGTTCGCCCGCGACCCACGCGCATGCAGATCGCGGACAAGCTCATCATCGCCAACAAGACGGTCGGCGACACCTTCCGCATCCGGCTCAACGCGTTCGATCGCGTCGGCGACGAGATTCGCGACGTGCAGGCGACATGGGCGTCGCTCAATCCGACGATCATGCGGGTCGATCCGGTGAGCGGAATGGCACGCTCGGTCGGCGCCGGTTCGGCGAAGATCGTCGCGCAGGTTGGCGACATCACGGATACCGTGAGCATCGCCGTCCAGCCGAATGCCAACATGCCCATGGCGGTGGAAGCCGCCGTTCCCACCGGAGTCGAAGCACTGCGCGTACCGACGCTGACGCTCCAGTCGCTGTATCTGATGGTCGGCGACACAGGCCGAGTCACGGTCATGGCGAAGGACGCTCAGGGGAACGTCATCGGCAATCCGCTGCTGACATACCACACCAACGACTCGACGATCGTGCGCCCCGTAAGCCTGCGCAACGGCTTGGGCTGGGTCGCGCAACGGACAGGCGTGACCTACGTCGTCGCCCAGTTCGGAACGGTCGTGGACTCGCTGCAGGTGAGCGTGCGGGCCAAAGGGACCGCGGCGCCGACTCTCGCCGGCGGCGCGGTGACGTCCGTGTTCGTGCGGCCGACGTGGGA
>Ga0070696_100000045_pt1 | contig 56878 bp, 81 predicted proteins | sample KBSK1253metaG_FD_65474 | JGI IMG/M metagenome (GOLD analysis project Ga0070696, IMG submission 65474) | Corn, switchgrass and miscanthus rhizosphere microbial communities from Kellogg Biological Station, Michigan, USA - KBS K1-25-3 metaG | ecosystem: Host-associated > Plants > Roots >... | reverse complement strand
TCACTATGCCTCTCAACGTAGCGATGAACTCTTCGCCCGGCTGGACGCTTGGAAGAATCTGGTTGTACTCTCCATCAACGCATGAGCCGATGGATGAATAATCCCAAGAGGCACCGTACTCGTCATCGGTTCCAGCGGTTCCAATAAGTTCAGCCGGCGGCGCGTTAGTATCTTTAGGAGGAAATTTTTTCTGGCAGATTTTGACCATTGTGTAGATGCAGTAGCCTCCGACGCAAACGACGACGACCGCGACGCCGACGACTGCCCCGCTTTCAGGTTGGGATGGCGGTTCCTCAGTGCTTGCCATAGACGGAAAGAGGAGACAAGCCGTCAGCGTCAAACCGATTATCTTTGAATTGTCGAAGCTGAAGACGATAGCCCAGACACAAAGGATGATTCCGTAGATGAAGACTAGCTTCCAAAACAGATCCTCTCTGAATGCCGCTGAGGTTGCGAGAATGGTGAAGATCACCGTGAAGAAAACCGCTTTGAGCGGATGATTGTGCAGCCACCGTTGTAGCTGTTCTACGATAGGTTTCATTTAATCATTTGGTGTTGAGGTTTTTTTCTGCCTTCATGTGGGGTGATAGTCGTTATCCAGACACCAATACTTCAGTAGGCCAAGGAAAATATCGTGGTAGTAACCAGGCGACTTTGGCCACTCGTAGGCTTCTACGACCGCGGGAAGATTGCTGCTGACAGCAACGCTTATGAGCACGTCTGGTACGATCGGCGGTTTGCACGCGCCAGCATACGCGCCAAGCTGAATGCCAAAATTGCTGTAGTAAGTGAACCTGCCTTTTTTCTTCGTCGTGTCTTGAGTCTTCGGATCAAGGCAAGCGATCCGGCCGTCCACCATCTCGGCGACGTGATCGACGCGGCCGGCGTAACCTTGGCCGATGACGGCTTGCTCGACCATCAGAGACCGGCGGACGTTCTTTTCGTACCACCCGACATAAGCGTCAAACTGTGGTGCGAGTGGGTGGCCAAGATGTGCCACTAAAGTACGTCCGTTCAATTGTTGTTCGTGAAAGGACTGTACCAACGAATGGAAATCGCCGCCCTTGTCGCGAGCCGCTTGTCCGTGTTCATCAGCCCATTTGCAACAACTGTCGAAATAATCATCGTCGCTCTGTCCGGGCAGCCGCGGAGTTGTGACGGTTGCCTCCCACATCATTTTGCGGAAGTAGTATTTCAACCCTGGCGATCCGAGAATGTTGAGCACCGTAGTCGGGCTTGGTAAACCACCCATCTTGCGGCACAACCGTAAATCACCGTCGATGAGTTCCCCGTCTTTGGTGTAGTAGTGTGAGCCCATAGGTCAGAACGGAATGTCGTCGTCCTCTGGTTGCGTCGATGCCTGACTGTCCGGTGGTGGCAGTCCGCCTTCTTGGCTGGCTTCCTCCAAATGCTTCCTCGCCAACTCGCAGGCTTCACCAAACTTCACCGACTCAGCGGACGGTGGTCGTCCACGGAACGGTTCGGCTTTGAAGTTCATCACGATCCCGAACCAGTATTTCGAGTCCAACCGTGAAATCTGGCCGAGCGTCATCCCCTTGTAAGGCTTGGTGGTGTCCTTCGGTGCGAACGGCAGTTTGGCGAACATCCAGTCGTGTTCTTCGTAGGCCACCGTTGACCCGTCCTGCCATTGCATCCCGCACTTCTGGCACCACTTCACCCCCACAAGGTCATCGTGCGTCTTGACCGCAGTAGAGTTGCAGGCAGGGCAACCGCCAGCTTTTGGCGTCGTTGGCTCGGCAGGCTTTTGATGACGTAGCATCGGGACAAAGCCTCTCAGAATCTCTTCGTAATGCTCTTTCGGGCAGTTGGCGACCATCGCCTCAATAGCCGTGCAATGGGCATCGAACAAAGCCGATACTCCGCTCCTGATGTTCTTGGGGTCATATCCCTCGAACATCTTGTCGGGTGTGGCAGCATTCAGACTCTCGTTGGGCAGTATCCATGACTTGTCCACGGCGTACTTCCACCAAGCCCATTCGGTTTTGGGGTCAACCAGAGCCAGAAGCCGATTCTTGCAATTTGCAAGGAACGCCGCGGTGTCGAATTTGGCATCAGTCCCATTAGCGGGGCGTGCCGTAGCGCCTTTGGGGGTAGGCGGGGCTTTCTTGGCCTGTGCGGATGATTGTGGTGGTGGTGTCCGCGGCGCGTCCTGCGGCGTTTTAGGAGGTTGGTCTTCCAAATCTTGCGTAAACACCTCTGAAAGCCCTCCCATCCTTAGAGTTGCGTCGATATGAGCCGATTTGCAGGCCATTTTCAGCGCCTTGTTCAAATCCCCGTAGTCTTGGGCAAGATTGCGAGAGCCAACCCCAAAGGCAACCATGGCTCCGCCCGGCCCTACCAGTTCACAGCGAATAATGAGGCTTTCGAGTTTCTTCCCCTCCAAAGCTGCCGCTTCGTAATCGGCCAACGTGGGGAACGTCACTGTGACATTCAGCATTCCACAAATCTTCTCGGCTCCAGGTTTCCACAAGCTCGGCTTGCTCGGTCCTCGTTTGGTGGGAATGGAACCGTAATCAGTGCCCTCAACGAGCGCAGAGCGTATCCACTGCATGAGAAGGGCTCGATTTGCTTTTCTGCGGTCAAGGCCAGCAGCAAAGGCGGCAGGCTCCATATCCATCGGATTGACCGTTGCTACAGCAGTTGGAGTCTCGTCAATGACTTGAAGTTCAGTGCTCATAGATGCCTCCATATTTTGAGTCGAGTGATGCTCGAAATTGTGACTTGAGACACTCCGAATTCGGCCGCTAGTTCCTTTTGCAAAACCCCTCCAGCAGCATATCGGCGCCGTATCTCAATAACCTTTTTGTCCGACAACACCGAGTTGTGATTCAACTCTCCCGGCCTTGGCGGGATCGGTTTCAGCCTTCCTTTGTTCCAAGCATCCATCGAATTGTCCTTTGCTGTGCCAAGGAAAAGATGCTTTGGATTCACACATGGCGGGTTGTCGCATTTGTGTAGAACCCGCATCCCCTTCGGAATTGGACCGCAGTAAATCCAGTAAACCAACCGGTGTGCCATCATCTGAACTCCACATATGGACACCTCGCCGTAGCCGTACTTTGTTTTGCCCTTCGGCCAAATCAGACAATCACCCATCGCGTTATCAGCGGCTCGCATTAGGGCTTGCGGTTGTGAGACTACAACAGCATCGGTTGTTTCACTCATAAATCGGGCTATGTTTGGTGATGACAATTCAAAAAGGTCTATTCATCGGCGCGGCTGTGTTCTTCATCCTAGCGGCGTGCGGTATCACTGGCCTGCCTTGGTTGCCTCTGGGCTTGGCGGTGTTTGCGCTCGCTCACCTGTAAGGCGTGGAACTGGTAGATCGAGCACAAACTTGATGTAACCGGACGAGTTGACGCCGCGGCGGAAATCCTCGAATTCCTCAACTCGGAAACACAAGTTGCCACAATTCGCGCCGTTCATAAACACGCGGCAATGGACGTGGACGCCTTGGTTTAGGTGATAAATGGTCACGGCGTCACCTCGTGATGGACGCAACCGAACTTCGGACCCGTGTACAAACATCGAAACCAGAATAGCCATTACAAGAAGCGTTCACCTTTTGGTTCTCGCACACCCTGCACACCACATTTAGAGCCCGAAGTTTATCAGCGTACTCGGGTTGCAAATTGCTTGGCAATTCCAGTTCATCCTTCCCCCACCATTTGCACGTATCGCAGGTGTTCATAGCGCGATTAGGTAACTGCTATTAGCCAGCAATCCAGCCATCGCACGCCCCGCCAGATAGGCACGCAAAGTTATCCTTCCCTCGATCACTTGGCCACCTCCACCGGCCTAGCCGGCTTGGGATGTTTAGGCGTCCCGAATGGTTCGCCGCTGAAGACGTGCTTTGCATAGTCGCGAACCAACTCCGGGCCGCCCTCTACCGTCATCATTTCGCGTTGTATCCGCTCCCAGTTCTCCTGGCCGCTATGGTAATACCTCGGGTCATCACTCATCGCGTAGAACCAGTCGTGACACGCAAGCGCCCGGTAGAGTTCGGCGATGGTCATAACGCCTCCTTGTCTGAGCAGACTAATCGGCGACGGATGATCTTGGTTGCTGGCAATTCCTCCTCAAACTCAACAACGCGACATGAATTAGGCGGGCCGGCTGCCCATAGTCGGACTTTCACACTGTCAATCGTAGTCTCATAATCAATCGCAGTCGGCTGTGTTGCGTTGATGTTTTTGGTCCACTTGCCCGCATGTAGAATTCCCATCACTGAAACCGCCTGCTCCCTGGTAAGACTGTCGATGTCGATCTGTACGCCGTACACATTGCATTTGTCGGCGATGTCGTCAGGCAACTTGTCGATAAGGCTGCCCATTTTCTCCAGCAGTTCGATCTCGCGGGCGTGCCTTTCTTTGGCTTCGGCGATCTTTTTGGCGACGCCTTTCAATGGTGATTGCTCAATCGACGTTGGCGCTTCTGTGGTGAGTTGGATGATTTCGTTCATAGCTGTCGTTTTTCTAAAGTAAGCATGGCCGTTAGAAGGAAAGACAACGCGGCGACGAAACCGGCTATTAGACCCCCGGGGCATTGCTGACACCCGGCGACCATGCTCAAGAGTTGTTGTATTTTATTAAGAGTTGAGTTGCAAGGAAATTAAATTCACGGTGGCGGTTAATCCCACCAAATGCGGGTTTGATTGGTTGTCGGCTCGTAGTCGAATTCATCGCAGTTGAGCGCGGTGGCAATCTTGCCGTCCAATTTTCCAGCCACATAGATGCAAACGCTACCCTCGCGGGCGATTTGAATCATTGAATCGGCTGGTAGGTGTCTGAGGTTGGCCGTTGTGAATTCGTTGTAACCGTTCGGGATTGCCAAACCCATAATGCGGCTGGCTTCCGTTCGCGATACCGGCTCGCTAGCTTTGAAGTCGAGGTTACGAGTCTTAACCGCTTCCTCAAAGTTGCTATTGGTGCAATCCGAGTAGGCTCGTCTTACTTCCTGTTCAACTGTCGTTTTCATGTGTCTTTTTCTATGGTGGGTTAGGTGGTGTTGAATCAGTGCAGAAGTTCAGAAGCGTAACCGGCAAAGAACTTGCCCCGAACGCAAGCGAGCATGTCGGCGAAGCCGTGAAACTCGAATTGCGACCGATGCTTGCGGATGTACTCGATTCGCTCCTTTGGCCGGTAGCAATCGCGCCAAGTCTCATCGGCTTCGGTTTGCTCGTATTCGCTCCAAAGCTCTTCCGACACTACCGGGTAATCCTCAAGACTTGTCTTGATGTCGTCAGCAATCTGCAATTGTTCCGTTGCCGATTCATGGATCGCGATCCATTCAACCCAGCCAACGGCCCAATGGTTTTCCCTGACGATGCGAACCAATGACAGGGCCGATCCTGGATCGTTCGGGTCTTCCTTGTCCTCGCTGACTTTCTCGCCGCCGATAGCTTTCAACCCGGCATCAAAGTTAGCCCGCTCCAAGGCGTCAGAATCACGACTGCGGCCAAGGAACACGTAGTAGTCGGGCCAGCTTGCGCCAGCGTAGTGGCTTGGCAATGTCCATTTCTGAATAGTTTTCATCGCGCACCCCCTTCAATCTCACTCCAACCGATAGGTGAAACGCTCACACTCCCCACCTTGAACACGGCCGCTAGTTCAAGCTTCCGAATGAGTATTTCACCCCACCTTTGTGCCTCTTCAAACTTCCCGCACTCCGCATAAGCCAATGCCTTGGCCAATGCACGATTGATTTCACTCCGATTCGTCATAGTCTTTTGTCTTTCTCTAACTCATTATCAATAGCTTCATTACTACTGAACTATCCCCACAATAATTCATTTAGTAAAATATGCAAGCGTATTTTATTAAATTCCTCTCGCCTCTTTTCACTCCAGGTTTATCGTGTACCGCTATGCCTGCCGCAATTGTACCGTCTCAACAACCCACAACCGATTCGCCCGCTTCTATCCCTCAACGGCGTGGCGCCAATCGCGACCGCACTCAACTGCTTAAAATGCAGCAGACTCTCTTTGAGTTGACTCAAGACAATGCGATTCAGCCCCACATACGCGCCGCTTGTGCTCGCGCCTGGAGCGACCTACAAGAGCGCAAAAGGGTGTTAGACGGTAAACCACTGCCCGGAATACTCCGGCCCGACCTGGAGCAACCTGGAGCAAATAAACGTCGTAGGCAAAAGATGCCCAGTGTGCTCCCATTGCCTGAAGTTCCTGCCACTGCCGAAAAATCATCAAAGGAATCTACTTCGCAGGGCTGACCGTCCCCACGGGGTGCCAGTGGGAAGGGGTGGGAAAGAGGCGGGGTGTGAATTAGGGGACCCCCTCTTCTTACTGAGGATCACATATTACAACAACCATCGTTGTAAGTAGGATCATGTAGTGAAGTTGTGAAGATTATTTGTGATCATACTACCCCCAAATAGGTGAGTAGTTGGCCGTAGAGCGTACGGAACCGAACTAGCCCTTGGCCCGACCGCTTTTCACCTCACCCACCGGTTAGATGGGTGCTGGGAGGGGGATTCAAGGGGCTTGTATTCCAGTCAATCGACTACTGGCGAGTAAGGCCAGCCTGCGGTGATTTGTGACTGGGGGTCTTCGAGTAGGGTCCAGAAACGACAGGAACCGTTCTATCCAGTGGCCAGACTGGCTGCTGCCGGGTGAGCCGGCTCGTCGGGCGGTGTTCCGTCCGGGAGGTTGCTCCAGGTTTCCGAGGAGAGTCACAATGCTACGTGCATCGGTTGATGTGGAAATTTGGGGAAGTAGGAGTGACCCTTTAAGCCGCATGGCCCTTCCCAAGCCTGTTGCCGCAAGTATCCGAATCGGGACAACACCCGTTTCGGGCAGGGGTGCGGTTTGCCGGCTGTTGTTCGCCAGAACAGGGAAAGAGATCATTTTGATGGGAAGTGAAGTGCTCGAACACGATAAAGGAAGGCCACGGTTTTTATGAGGCTTTTTGGTCTTTTATCTGGAGCAATACGCTTAAGTCTTTCTTCTCTCCAGGCCAGCGCACGATCCAAGGTTTTTCGGTCTGGCGGATCACTTCCAGGACAATCAGAAAAGGCCGCCTGCGACGCACCAGAGGTGTTACTCGACTGATGAGGACAGGCTCGGGCCAATCGAGTGGTTCCTGTCGGGCAAATTTGGTTTTGTGCTATCGCGTTCATCGAGTAACAACTCCCTTTTACTCCTACCACCCCCGTATCTGGCAAGAACTATTTTGCAGGGGGAAATCCCCCTCTTGTTTCGATTGCAGCCAAAGGTTAGGGTTGGCCCATGCCAGACAACGCATCGACCGAGTTGGCCCTCATCAAACTGTTGAGTGATCAACTGGCCGATGTCCGGGCGTTATCCTCCAGGATCGAACACATGGCGGAGCGCCTTGGGAGACTGGAACATCAATCACAACATCGACACCAAGAAATTATGACCGCACTTGAAACACTGACCGCCTCTGTGGCTGCCGGCACCGCCGCCCAGACTGACCTGACCACCGCCGTTAACGCCGCCATTGTCCGACTGGGCAATCCTGGCGCCACCGACGCGCAACTCCTGACCTTGGCCAGCGCCATCGACGGGTTGAGCGCCAGCGATGTGTCCCTCACCGCCGCCCTCAATGCCGCGTTGAATCCGCCACCTCCGACCCCGTAACCAACCTCGCAGCAGTTCTAACCGTCGGGCAGCCCCCCACTGGAGAAGGCTGCCCGTTTTGTTAGATCCCCTCAATCAAGTTCCCATGTTCGTCCACGAATGCAGTGCGTGGAGGAGGCACGTTGCATAAGGCTTGAACCCACGCCTTTCCAAGCGGCGTTGTTCGCCAACAATTAGCCTCTTCATCGGGTTCAATTGCCCCAAGTCGTAGGAACTCTCCAATGGCATCCCTGACTGCTCCTGCGTCTAAGCGAGGATGCGGTTGTGGTCTTGTGTGACAGTGAAGCAGCACTTCGATATTGTTGGGTGAGTAAATACGATCCATAAAAGTTACTCCCAACGCTCAAGCTTAACTGAGTCCAGCGGCACAGCATCCTCTTCCGACAGGCTCACAGCAGGCTGGACTACTGGAGCAGGAGTCTGATGTTCGCTGTACCATTGCTCCCGGGCTTCCAGCATCGTCTCAGCCCGCCAGTAGCGCATCCGGCTTATGGAAAACGGTCCTTGTGGGAACTTTAGACTGTAGGCGTCCCGTAACGTTTCAAACTCCGCTTCGGTCATCGGCGCAATGGCGAACACATCAAGCAGGGACATGCCTCGTAGTGCATCGTCCCTTTCGGACATTGGGAACGCCTGACCCCCATCTGGTGTGCTCACTTGGGCCTCCCATCATCGATAGTGATTAAAATGGCGAATAGCCCAATCCAAGACGCAACAGCGAGTTGGATATTGAACACCCCGAAATATATATTCAGGGCAAATAACGTGGCATAGATAGCCGCTCCAATCATAAATCTCACTTCGCCACCTTCTTCCTGCCGCGTTTGGCTGGTGTAATGAGTCGTACCGCAATCCGTATCGTACATCTTGCCGTCCGGTCCAGGTAATTTCAGTTGTCCGATTTTATCGGATACCTGCGTAAATCCTTCGGTGGAAGCCAGGAGGCACGCAATCACCCGGACCTTTTCTTCATTCGTCAGCTTGTTCATGTGCGCAATCATGCTTGATCGCTCAAGCATTGTCAACAAAATAAGAAGGCCCCGGTGCGTTCACCGGGGCCTATATTTACCGAGTCGGCGACTGCTAAACACCTACACCGCGATTGGTTCTCGCGACGTGGTTTTCGCCTTTGCAGTTGTGAGGCCTTCGTCCTTGATGACCTCCATCTTTACCTCGAATTCGTTACCCGTGCTTGGTAGCATGTTGTTACATACCGACAGAATCTCCAAGATGTTGAAGAATGCTTCACCAAAGAAACCCCTAATCTCCTGTTTGATTTGATGGTCGTCGTTCTGGTTTGCTATTGCAGCGAGGGCTTCAAGTCGATGCTTGATCCCGTATGCATGAAGCTTCACCGCTTCCACATGGGAAAACGGCTTTCCAAACATCACATTTACTCTCTGCCCGGTAGCACGCGCGTACTCGCGAATCTCACGCAATGTGATCTCGTCATCGTGTCCGCTTTCGAGCTTGGAGATTGCTCCCTGTGTCAGCCCGAAATGTTTCGCCATATCCTCTTGGGTCATGCCGGCCCTCTGACGGAGTTTAGCTAGTTGGAGTGCAATGCGTGTGTCAGACTCCATTGCCGCAACCTTGCTCCGCACTTCCTCAGAGACGCCCCCCTCCCTCATTAGTGCATCCACCGAGGCATACTTCCGCCCGGTGAGCTTTGCAGGCACTTTCTCATTCGTCTCAGTGGTCATTTGTTTTTCCATTTTTCCGCAACCGTTTGCTTGTTTGTACATCACGAGCCGAAGCCCGTATCCAAAGCTTGCACGAACTGCTTACAGTATTCAATATCGGAATGTTGATATTCTTTGTTTCCGATTGTAATCAGGTACAGTATATGCCCCCTATCTACTGCATACGTGTATAGCCTGGTCTCCTCAAGGTTTCCACCGCCACCTTTCTGGTCAATCGCTACAACATCTGACGGCTCCTTATGTAAATAACCAGCCTCAGCACACTTGGAGTTCTTACAGCAGTTCAGCAAGGTCACGTAGCGTTTCAGATTCCTAAGCACTGCGGCCAATTCATTTGGCCGCTTCTTATCGTACCATTTCTGGTCTTTTTCCCATTGGGCCGTAGTTTCGATAGTCCACATGGGCCGATAGACTATTCCTACTGGGAATATCGTCAAGCCACAATAAGAGCATTAGGACTTTTCTTTATTCCACCTGGCTTTCGCTGCTTTCTTGGCGATTTGTCGCAGGCGAGCATCCGAAAGCGCCTTTGCCCTGGCCCTTCCACCCTTGAGGCCTCCAAGCCTTCCCAGTGCAACCGCAGCGGGATTCTTTGCCGGTCCAGACATCTGGACCGCCTGCAGAACCGAGTCTTGACCGGTTGCTGCCGCAACGATATTAGAGGCAATCTGATTGATGTCCCGGCCCCTGCTTGAGCGCTTTTGCATGGCTCAAGCTGGCCTAATTGGAGTCGTTACGCTAGCTGAAAAAGAATCAAACTGTACCATTACCGAACTCTTCGAGGATGGCTTCGGCCATTTCACGGACTTCAGGTGGTGCTTTTTGGTAACTCGCCATAGGCTTTGGTCTTTCGTTTGGGTTGGTATTGGGACGGTACGCTTACTGCCATTTCAGCGTTCCATCCTAATTTCTTGATGCGCTTGTACGCAACGTGGTAGGGGACGATATTGAATTGCGCACACAGATCGACGAATAAGACAATGTTCCCTCTGAACTCGACTTTCAGAGAGGTTCGCTTGTTCCTCGTTTGTTCAAATGAAGTAGCCCACCGGCAGTTGTTGGGTTCGTAATTGCTGTTGTTGTCGATGCGCTCAATTGACAAGGAGTCGGGGCTTTCTCCCATATCTTTCAGAAAATTCTCAAACACATTCCACCGCTCGCATACCCTAATTCCTCGACCTCCGTACCGTTCGTATTGTGGATCGTTTTGGTTGGTGCATCGTTGCCGCATGTTGACCCAGCAATTATGAGTCTTTGATCTGATTCGATTAACCGTATGCCCATGTCTAAGGCATCGTTTGGCGACATCTGGACGCTTCCGAGTTTTCATATTCCAAGTCTTTGCACTGCATCCAGCCATTCCTTGGCCCGCTCGTCCGTCCATCGCTCGTCAGGCTCACACCCGAACGGGCAACGCAGTTTTTCGGTAAGTCCCCACAGCCGACAGATCGCCGGGCGTCTCGAGTACGCCGAGCACGCACCGTCCTTGAGCAAAGGACAGATTAGCGTCTTGCTGGGAACGCGGGTGTAGAAGCCCATGCCGAGCTTCAGCGGTTCCTTGTCGAAACGCATCTCCGGTAGTCTGCGGGCTTCCAGTCGCGTCATCATGATCGGCCCGCAACAATCTTGGCACTTCCGTTGGCAAACGATGTTCGGCAGCATCGCATAGAGTGCTTCGAGGGCGGCGATCTTGGCGGTGTTGTTCACGGATTGCCCTCCAACCATTTCTTGCAGGCGGAAGTGTCATCACCGGCCAATCGACTGTAATTGTTGATGAGATTACGGGCTTCGTAGATGCGTTTCTCTAACTCCATAATGCGGTTGATGGAGCTCTTAGATAATTCATAAACCTCATCAAGCGTGAAGGGATTTGCACCCTTCGGTTGGACCGAGCACCGAGATACGTCATGGATCGGGATTATACCAAGGAATGGATCTTCGACTTGGCATCCACATTTTGGACAGTCACTCATACGAATTCTTTGGAGACATTATCCCTGCCTCTTTAAGTTTCTCGATGATCTCCTCTTCCGTGGTGCCAGCCATGATGATGATTGTGGCGTTCTCAAGTAACGGATCGTTCTTAACCGGACCTATCGAAAGCGGTTTCTTCTCACGAATCTTCTTCAGGTTATCCGTATTTAACCCGACCAGAATGTAGTGATGACCGTTGATGACATTGCGACCGAAGATCATCGCCTAACCTTCCGCTTCGTCCGGCGCTCGCGATGTTCACTGCCGAGACGACCAGCGCCATGACGACGAAGCACAACGAACGTCGCTGCGTCCTTCAGGTACTGGTTCCAGCTTTTCAGTAGTGGATTGCAGTAAGGTTTCATTTCGTTCTCCAAATCCGCACGCCGTCTTTATCCGCTTTCGCCACGAAATCACGATCAGGATGCTTAGCTCTCGCCCACCACCTCAGGCTGCCAGCCGACTTGATTGACGTTTTCAGGTAGAACGACTGGCCAACATTGAGCGCCAGAATCGTTTCCTGGCGTCCGTCGCCCTTGCGACCTTTCCGCGTCTTAGGGTTCTCGTTTGGCGCAGGTGTCGGTACGGTATCGCTAATCTTGAGACTCATGTTGTACCTTAGTAAAATACAAATGTCTTGACGGCGCAAGCTTAATTAAATACAGTCGGCGCATGTCACAGGAACTCGTTCCCACAACCGGAATGGAACTGGAGGTGTCCGCCACCACTCCATTGGAAATGTCCCAAGCCCAAGACAGCCTGATCGCTTGGTGCGGTCAGAAGATCGAAGCGATGAAGCGAGAGGCGACTGAACTTGCCGAGAATCTCGCCATCGCGATCAAGAACAAGTGGAAGACCGATATTCTACGCCGCCATTCCGCCCTCGCTGCCAAGCGTGTGACGTTCTATGAGAAGATAAAGGCGGCTCTGGAGGCGGGTTACTGCATCGTGCCAAACTTTCCGATCACGCTCTTTGCAATCCGAACAGACAGAGAAAAGCCCCTTAAAAAAGTTTGGTATGGCACCTACCCAAGCGGCGGAAACTTCGCACAGGAACCGAATCTTCTTCCTGCTGGAGAAGGTGAATACAAAGACCCGACTCCATTTGTTCAAACCGCTTCAGAGGACATTAAGCTGGATTCTGGAAAGGTAAGTACTTCCTATCAAAAATGGGCTACAAGGTTCGATGACGAAATCACGTTCCCAATCCAGATGGCCAAACCGGCGATCATGGAAGCCACCAGCCGTGCGATGCAATTGAAGGTGTTCGATCAACTCGGCATCCTATTGCCTCAGGCTACCAAAGCCGACCCGCTGATCGTCGGCGAGATTCTTGATCCTCGGCCGGTCGGTTGGGGCAGACGAAAGCGAATCTGCTTCATCATTGCGTGGCATCTCAATGTGCGCGACCTGTGACCCGTGAAGAACTCCAAAGGCTGTTCCCAAACGCCAGTGAAGCCTTCCTGCTTCGTACCGCAACTGACTCTTGTGGTGTGGCACCCGCTCCCGTCGCTCAATCAAATCGTGACGATGAGCACATGGCAGAAGATGCGGGAGAAGTTGCTTACCAAGGCCGCTGTCTTGTCCGCATTACGAGTTACCGCCGTGTACTTTGTGACGAGCGAAACCTCTACGATAAACATTTCGTTGATGCTCTCAAAGAGGCTGGCGCGTTCGTTGATGACTCGCCGCAGTTCGTCAAAGTTGAAGTCAGCCAAGAGCAAGTTCAATTTGCCCACGAAGAGAGAACACTGATAGTTCTATCGCCATGCCAGTGAAGATACCAAAGCCAAAGACTCCGCAGCAGGTGGAAGAACTCGTGGATCTGTTACGATGGAAACAGGCATCGGTTCGCTGTCGATGTGGTAATTGTAAGATGATTAAGTCGATCTACCAGTGTGCCATAGACGCCCTTGAATGGTCGTTGGGCCACGCACCCAAAGAATACCGTCGAATCATACTGGGAATGAAGCGTGAACATTCACGCCAAACCAGACATCAACACGCGCACTCGGAATGAATCCCATCGTATTCATCCCACTCACTCAGGGTAAAGTCGCAGTCGTGGACTTCGACGATTTTGAGTTGGTTCGTGGATTCACTTGGCGTGTTAGTAATGTGGAGCGACGTTTTTACGTATCAAGGAGCATCTTCAAAAAGAATCTCAACGGTTCTCCAGTTGGGTCTTCTGTGAGAATGCACATTCATATTATGGGTGCATTGCGAATCGATCATCGAAATGGAAATGGCTTGGACAATCGAAGGTGTAATCTCAGAATTTTGACTCCAGGACAAAACGCCAGATCGTTCCATCATCGAAATGCAAAATATCTTAGCCGATTCAGGGGAGTATGTAGAACTACTAACAAGGAACGATGGCGAGTACAAATCCGTTTCAATTACAAACGAGAGCATCTTGGAGTTTACGATTCGGAAATAGAGGCTGCGCGAGCTTATGATGCTGCCGCCGTAAAATACGGCTTCTCGGAAGAAGCCTTGAATTTCCCACCACCAAGACCTGATGATTTTGAAGTGTTATGAGACTCAAATCACTCTATCAACATCCACCTGGGTCGTTCCGTTTTCTCCAGCCGGAAACGGGTCAAACACAAGAATTCGTTGGATCTTTCCATCATGTTTGCGAACAGCTTTTAATCTTGCGCCAAGCTAATCCATTTTTAGCAGATCGTCATGGATGGAGAGTTGATCAAGCCGGTATTGAACATGACGTAGAGCAATTTAATTGCGCCAGAATGGTTGCTGGAGGATGGCTCGACTTCATCGTAATGGAAGACGGACCACCAGCACCGCTCTACGTAATGCCTGAAAAAAAAACGAACCGGTTTCCAAATGTTGCGGCAGCCGTTAGGAATGTGTCCGCGGGTGTGGGCGTGCTTTTGGATTGGCTCGGGAACGGCGGGAAGGCCGTGGAGCAATCACTGGCGGACGGTCGGGCGGAGATTTGTTCGACATGTCCGAAGAACGGTCAGGGTGGCATCTTATCGTACTTCACCAAGCCGGCCGCCGACATCATTCGGACTCAGATGGAAATCCGCGGCGATCTTCAGTTGCGTACGCCACACGATGAACAATTGGGCGTATGCGAAGCTTGTATGTGCCCCCTGAAACTCAAGGTGCATGTCGAACTTGAGCACATTTTGAAACACACATCAGAAGAAACCAAAACCAAACTAGATCCTCGCTGCTGGATTCTCAAAGGAACCTGATGCCAACCGACTCCAAACCACCAGAGCGTCTTCTTGACTACGAAATCGTCTTCGAGGACGGCCAGTGGCTAATTTGGACTCCAGACACAACCGGTGGAGTGATAGGTTGCGGCAAGACCGAATTGGAAGCGAAGGCTGATGCAGTAAAAAACATGGAGTATCTCTGTGAAATCCTAATGGGAATTAGATCATGAGCGACCACAATCGAATCCACACTCCAGGAAAGCCGCCAGAGTCGGAACAACCCGTCAACATCCAAATGGCGCACGCTGACGGCACCGTTCAGATGGTATTCGAGCCGCCGATAGCTCGGATGAAACTCAGGCCGAGAGAGGCTCGCGCTCTTGCCGTGTCTATGCTGCTCCATGCTGATCAGGCGGAGTATCCGTCGCCAAAAATTGAGACATGACGGTAGTGCTGGCATTTTCGACTGGAGACGCCAATCAGGCGCTCTCACTCCTTGAGTTCATCGGTCAACTCGGTGGCTGTCAGGAATACAACTGCCTGCTCGTCGTAGATGCCGCGGTGGATTGGGCCAAGGCCGTTGATGCGCTCACACTGGCACATCGCGCATTCCGTGACGCCCGTTTCATCACCACAGCCGCACCTGTCACCGGCTGGCCGGCTGGAGCTAACGCGCTCTGGTTCGCTGCCGCAAAGCATTGCAAGGAGAAGGCTGTTGACTGGCTTTGGCTCGAACCAGACGCGATCCCAATCAAACGAGGTTGGCTGGTGGCCATCGACAAGATGCGCAAAGGTAGCCGTTACTTTGGGCACCTCTACACGTATCCCCAGCAGGCTACGAAAGTCATGTCAGGCATCGCAGTTTACCCACATGATGCCATCGACCTGATTGGACCCTGCATTGAGGAACAGCCAAACAAAGCGTGGGACGTGTCCAGCGCAGAAGTCGTGGTGCCGCTGGCTACTCACACCAAACTTATCCATCACTTTTATGGCGAACAGGACTTGGCTCCTACGTTCGTTGAAAGCAGGAACTCCGAAACTCGGCGAAACGCTTTTACCTTGGATCAACTTCCTCAAGAAGCCGTCATCTACCATCGGAACAAGGACGGCACGCTCATGGAGTTGTTGCGTACAAAGTTCAATATCACCGCCTCTGACAACTTCGTTGTGGTTTTGCCGTTCTGCATGATGGACGTGCTGCAACTCATCAAGAACCTCAAATGGATGAAGACGCTTGGGCAACCCAAGACGCACGACTGTTTGTTGTCCTTCGATGCCACCACTAACGGACAAGCGGTAAGGGAGTCGATACATCTGGCCAAAGAGGTGTTCTGTAATGTGCATCAGACCTCCTATCGAATACCAAACGGAACGTCCTTTCCTCAGACGTTCGCATGGCAGCACGCCGCCCGCGTGATGCAGAAGATGGATCGTTCGTGGTTATGGCTTGAAGCAGACGCGATCCCGCTCAAGAAACAGTGGCTCTCCGTTCTCCAGAACATTTACGACAACTGTCGTATGCCGTTTGCCGGACCAGTGGTTCAAGGGGCGGGCCATCTCAATGGCACTCCATCAATCTTCCCCGCGAACACGCCAGACCTTCTGCCGAGAACGATGAGCCATACGCAGAACGCCTTCGACGTAGAGTATAAGGACGAGATGATAGGTAAGGTGAAGGACATCGGACACATCGCCGTGTCCCGTTGGGGAATTAAGAACGGATTACTCAATGAACTCGAAGGCGAAGCTCCCAATTTCCCTCCAGGAAGCAACCATCTCATCAACCAAATCCCGAAAACCGCCGTGGTGTTCCATCGAGACAAAAGCGGGACACTCATCGACCGACTAACAACATGAGCGAACCATCTCTTCCACTGCCGTTAGGATTAGCGCAACGGAGCGCAAAATGCCGGCTCTGCGGAGAGTCGTTTGCGGGTGCTGGAATGCCTCAGGGTTGGGCGCATGAGTTTGGAGAAATGCTGTTTCCGGTCCATGTGATCCTAAATTACGGAGAAGAATGCGCTCACGCCAAATGCTTAAAGGAAAACCCATGCCCAATACCGACATCCTGATAGTAAGTTGCCAAAAGCACTTCAGTTGGCTCCGTTATGCCCTACTCTCCTGTGACCGATTCGCCAGAGGATTCAGGCAGGTTAAGGTTCTCGTGCCTGAAGAGGATCTTTCCGCCATGTCACCGCTGCTCACTGAACTTTACGATAAAAGAGGTATTCAAATACGGGTGCAGTTCTACGATGATTGGCCGGGGAAAGGATTCCTTCGACACGAACACGTCATCATGTGCTCCGACGAGTTCACGGACGCTGATTTTATCTATCACATGGATTCAGACGTACTATTTGTTGAGCCAACGACGCCCGAAGATTATTTCGTCGATGGTAAGCCAGTTCTGCTACACGCTACCTATCACTGGCTAGTCACTGAACAGCAGGCTAATCTTGGAATGTGGAAAGATGGGGTTGAAAAAGCCCTAGGTGGCACATCTGACCATGAATTCATGCGTCGCCCGCAGATCATCCATCCTCGTAAGACTTACGCGAAAGCCCGAGAGTGTATTGAGTCACATACCGGAAAAAGTTGTGCTGATTACATCAAGTCATGCGAGAATGAATTCCCTCAAACTTTTGGAGAGTTCAACACACTTGGAGAAGTAGCGTGGCGCCATTTCCGAAACGATTACGCTTGGAAGAATCAGGAATTAGGCGAATTCCCGAAGCCGCACAAAGTCGTTCAGTTCTGGAGTCACGCACCACCGGACCAACCGCAAAAGCCGTACTACAAAGACGCACCGTTTGAATGCACGCCTGAGAGCCTTTTGAAAATCCTATGACACCTTTCAGCCTGCTCATCGACAAGGTTCATCAAGGCGTCAATCCTTATACTGGGTTCCCGGCCGTCGAGTGGGGAGGGACTTGGTACAACGACGCTGGCGCACAACGCGAGATATTCGGCCAGTGCATCGGCAGGCTTAGTCCATCAATCATCATTGAAGTAGGCTCCTTCGTCGGTGAATCGGCGATACACATGGCGAAGCTCATCAAGGCGCAGAATCGGGATTGCGCGATCCTATGTGTGGATACGTGGTGCTTCGGATTCGATCATTTTCTTGGCGCCCGCGAGAAGATACGACCGCACTTCGGCAGGCCAGACCTTTACTACAAGTTTATGGCCAACGTGATCGCCAACGGTTGTCAGGACGTGATCGTGCCGTTCGCTATCGACAGCATCAACGGCGCTCGAATCATCAAGTGGTTGGGGCTTGTGCCGGGGCTTCTTTACATCGACGGCAGTCATGAAAAAGGGGACGTGATGCGAGATTACGAGGCTTACTGGGATTTGCTACCACCGGGCGGTGGAATGCTCGTCGATGACCTTACGAATTGGTTTCCTGGAGTTGTTGAGGACTGGACGATGTTCATTACGAACCGCCAACTGACACCCGTGCTGGTCGAAGGCGAGAAGGCGCTTGTGGTGAAGCCATGAACCCACTACCGACCTACCTTGAGAGCGCGTTGACGGCCATATTCGCCGATCACAATCTCATCAACATCCAGCAGCACGAATGGGAGATGCGGACGTTCCTGGCGATGGTGCTCGACGAGTTGAAACCGGAGCGCACCGTTGAACTTGGCACCTATAAGGGGTTCACAGGGGCGTTGCTATCGCTGGCCACATCGAAGCAGACGATCTCGGTGGACATCGACGACCATGGAACCGTAGAAGCTCGTCCGTATGGCCATCATCTTCAGTTCGTCGTATCCGACGCTACCACGCGAGAGACATCCAGCGCGGTTGTGACGTGTATAGGTGGGCCACCAATCGACCTGCTGTTCATCGACGACGGCCATTACTACGAAACGATCTGCAAGGAGTTCGAGCTTTGGCGACCGCACGTCAGGCCCGGCGGCTGGATCGTGTTTCACGACATCAATCCGCTGGCGAACATCGGCCCGCATGGCGTTCAGCCGCCGGAGATGCAGGTGACGCGGTTCTGGAATGAACTCAAGGGCAACAAACAGGAAATCATCGCCACTGAGGAACATAAGGCGTGGAAGGGGGAAATCCCCCACGGTGGAATCGGGATACTGAGAACATGAAGTGGCTTCGCCAATTCTTACGGCAACTGTTCTGTCGTCATCAGTGGCAAAGAATAGGCGGAGGGCGCTTCATCGTAACACGGCCCGATGGAACCAAGGAAGGTCGAGTTACTTTGGACTCTTACCGATGCTGTAAATGTGGCTACGAGACGCTCTATCCGTATAATCGAGTTCATTATGATCGAAACTGACCTAGGCTGTGAGATTAACGCAGTTCGCCACTGCACAAACGCCTGCGTCGTTTGCAACCACGCCAGCACAGTTCACACCGAGAAGTACTTCATGTCGCCGGAAGTGTTGAAGCGTGATCTCGACGTGATGAAGAACCATCTCCGCACGAAGCTTCTCTTCGTCCAGGGCGGTGAGCCGCTTCTTCACCCGAAAATCGTCGAACTGATGAGCCTCTGCTACGACAGCGGCATCGCCAAACAGTGCGGGGTGCTCACCAACGGAAAGCTGCTGCCGCGGATGAATAATGACTTTTGGGAGATGCTTGCGAGTCGCAAGATGGAACTACGCATGAGTTGCTACCCGGATCTAGATCCATCGATCGTACCGTTCGTCCAAGATAAAGCGCAACAGTTTGGGTTCTTCGTTCGTCCGCAGCAGATCAACACATTCAAGCCGCTGTTCCTTAAGAACGACGGTAGTACGTATTTCGGTTGCCCTTGGCGGAGATGCCTTACGATTCACGAAAATTATTTTTACCTTTGTCCATTGACCTGCTTTTTCCCGAAGCAATTTATGGGACTACCGGAGCACATTGACGGAATACCAATCGACGGCATGACTGATGAGAAGCTTCAGACATTTCTAAACCGAGAGACCCCTCTTGAAACTTGTAAAATCTGCGCGGGAGCGCGGGGCGCTGATATTCCCTGGAAGCAGAATAAGTCCAAATCAGAATGGTTATCTGAAGCTGGAATGACTCCTGAGCTTATTGCTTGATTGAAACTACCGTTAGGTTAATAATTATGCATGTCAAAAACCCAGCAGCAGTTGCCCTTGGATCTATCCGAACTAAAAAGAAAGCCCGCTCAAGTCGTCTCAATGGACGACTTGGTGGAAGGCCAAGGAAAAAAGGGAGCAAGGCCAGTGGGGTTTCTTGTTCGGTTCTTCCAAAGGTTCAAGAAAGGCCAAAATGATGAATGTTGGCCGTGGACGGGTTGCCGGGATGCAAGGGGTTATGGTAAAATCTCAATCGGCACCAAGGGTAAAAACAGGAAGCTTTGGCTGGCTCATCGCGTTGCCTACATCATTCATTTTGGTTCTCTTCCTGAAGATAGGGAAGTGTGTCATAAATGCGACAACCCACCCTGTGTTAACCCAAACCACTTCTTTCTTGGAACGCATCAAGATAATTTCGACGATGCTGCCAATAAAAACAGACTTCGTTTTGGAAGTTCCCATCACAATACCAAGCTGATTGCATCTGACGTGATTGAGATCCAAAAACGATACACATCCGGTGGTGTGACGCAGGCCGAATTAGCCTCTGAATACGGAATCAGTCAGCCGCACTGCTCGAAGATTATATCGGGTTCAAGGCGCTCAAAATTGTGAACATCTGGTTATTCTGCATCCTTAGAAATGAGGCAAAAATCCTCAATTACTTCCTTCGTCATTACGCGCCTTGGGTGACGAAGTTTGTATTTTACGATGATCTTAGCGACGACGGGACTCGCGAAATCATCCGCTCGTGTCACACCGCTGAGATTCGGGACTGGCCGGGCGGCAGCGGTATTCAGGATGACCAGTTCCTTCAGTTCGCCAACGAAAATTGGAAGGAAGCGCGTGGCAAAGCCGACTGGGTGATCTGGGTAGATGCTGATGAATTTCTCTATCACGACGACATCAAGGACGTTCTTCGGCGTTATCTACACGACGATATTGAGGTTCCACAGATTCAAGGCTACACGATGGTATCGAAGTCGTTCCCGAGGACCGAAGGTCAGATTTACGACGAGGTTCGCACGGGATTTCCTGACGGCATATGGGGTAAGCCCGCGATCTTCAGGAAGCACATGTGGTGGACGGTTGGCCGTCATGGGGTGGACTATGCGCAGTTCAATCCCAAGAGTTCAGTCCATCCTGAGATAAAACTCCTGCATTATCGCGCTCTTGGAGTGGATTACGTTCGCTGGCGTCATGCTCGTAACTGGGCACGGGTTCCTGAGCGTTGCAGGAAGTTGAACCTTGGAACTAACACGGCGCCGGACGCGGTTGGCCATCACACGGTTTCTTGGTTTGAAGAGGCGATAGCGAAAGATTGGCCAGAGGTGATATGAGTACACGAGAATTCTTAAAAGCACTTGGAGGTATTGTAGCTTGGCCAGCATCCTTGATTGCTAAGAGCCACACTGAACCAGAGGCAAGAGCCATTAAAATCGTTACCCATAAGCTTGATGGCAAACGTGTGTTTGAATGCCCATGGTGCAATAAAGAAGTCGTTCTTTGTCCAATGACGACTATGCAGCACATACTCTCCGCTCGTTTAACAAAAAAAGACTGTGCCGATATTGAAGCGTACACGCAGGAATCGCTAAAAAGAACCACGCTAGCATTTTCAAAACACCAATCAGAACGTGACGCATGGCACCATTATGAAACCCGTACTCGTCAGCACATGGGGACCGACACCTAAAAAATATCTGCTCGCCTTCTTCGATACGGCGAAGCGCCAAGGGCTGGAGCCTCAGAACTTCGACAACACCGACTGGCCCGGCGCCGACTGGACGACGATCCCGTGGTATCGCAAGAGCGAAGGGCAGGCGCGGTTCGTACGCGAGAACGCTGACAAATACACCCACTTCATCTTCACCGATTCCTACGACGTGGTGTTCGCGGCCGGCATGGACGAGATCATGGAGAAGTTCGAGCGGCTCAAGTCCCCCATCGTGTTCGCCTCCGAGTGCTACTGCTGGCCGAACCTTGAGCAAGCCGCGCTCTACCCGCCGTCGATTCATCGCTGCAAGTTCCTCAACGCCGGGATGTGGATCGCGACGACCGAAGCGGCACTACCGTTCACGGAGGAACTCGCGGCCATTGCTTCAAAGAGGGAGCAGGACGACCAACAGATCGTAGTCAACATGTTTTTGAGTAATCGGCATCCGATCAAATTGGATACGGCGTGTAGCCTGTGTTTTTGTTGCAACATGGATTCGTTGTCATATCTCGATTTGAGTGGGCCACGACCTAAAACCACTGACACCGGAGAGGAACCGGCACTTTTTCATGGAAATGGTGCTTCCCGACTTGAAGAAATTTGCTGGAAAATTGCTCCCTAATATGCACACTGGTTTCGGCATGGGTTGGTATGGTCAGGCAAGCCAAGTAATGGTTCGGTCAGGAGTGGTCGGGGTCGGTAGGCTTCGGTATGGAGGGCTTGGGTTTGCTAAGGTATGGGTAGGCCAAGGATGGCCTTTTCTCTCTTTATGAAAATCCTCGTCTTCGTTTTAACCCATAATAATGTCGATGTTTTGCCTTTTTTCTTGAGGCATTATCAACAGTTCGCCACCGAGATTTCCGCCTTTGACGATCACAGTACCGACGGCACTCGCCAGATGCTCAACGCGCATCCCAAGGTGCTCGTGCGCGAGTGGGATAAGGAATCTGGCATCAACGAAGACTTGTTCCTCGCGCACTGGCAGGAGTGGTATCCGAAAGCTCGTGGCCGGTTTGATTGGGTGATGATCCCGGACAGTGACGAGTTTCTCTATTCGCCGGACATGCTTGGCACCTTGAGTCTGGCGAAATCAGTCGGGATACAGGTGATCAAACCGATGGGTTACAATCTGCTGGGAGATGGGTTCCCCAAGGACGACGGGTACAGCCAGATTTACGAACTCCGTCCGATGGGAGTTGCGGCGCCGGTTTACTCGAAACCAGTCATTTTCCAGCCGCACATCAAGATCAACTGGAACCGAGGCAAACACGATCTTGAGAACTGTGATCCGGTGGTTGGCCGAGAGACAGGAATGAAGCTGCTACATGCCCGTTACTTTGGTGCGGACTACACGCGGTCCAAGAACGCGAAGAACTACGGCCGCTGCGGATTGCTCAGTGGCGACAAGGGGGCGGCGTGGAGTTGTTCGCCGGGCTATGATGGTGCCGACAAGGAGCACTCGCCGACGTGGGCTGAGGAAGCGACAAAGAAGGCGTTCAACGTGATGACGGTATGAGTGAATCATCCGGTTGTTCAAAGTGTGGTAAGCCACCCGATGGGATGCCTTGGTATCACCTGAGCCGTAACGATGATCACCACCACTTTTGCTCCCGTATCTGCCTAGTGGAGTTCATCGCTCCTGAAGTATCCAAAGCCATCGTCGTAAAGCAGTGGGTGCCTACGCCTGAAGAGGAAGCGAGGATGAGTCAATGAAGGCAGTATTTGAAACGAAACCAAGGTGGAAAAATGCGCCACCAATCTGTCTTGAAGCTAATCTTCCATCGTTTCCGACGAAGGAAGCTTATCAACACTGGCATGAATGCAATGGTCCAAGTTGCGCTGTAAAGCGCGTTTGGTTGTGTGATTTCTGTAAGCATTATCACGCCGATACGGTAGCGCCAAATCCAGCCGGGAACTCCAGTGGCACCGGAAGGAGCAGCAAATGAGAACCGTAGATTCATGGATCAGCTTCGAGGGTCGTTGTCTGTTGTGCGGACAAAAGCTTGGTGGATTACCAGGACCAGATACTCTGCATCTCCAAAGGCACATCCGCGAAGGCTACCTAAACGACGAGTTGGAGCAGATCAAACCTCACCCCGTCGGATTTCCTGGACCGCCGCTGGGTCAACAACCGCCATGTTCGAGCCGTACATCTCAGGGTTGACCGCCGTCTCGTCCTTCCGTGCGCTGGACGAATCAGCAGAAGTAGCCGCCAACCAGATACGCGCCAAACGATCATGGGACTTGGTGTTCGACCGAATCACGCTATTTGGTTATTACGACAAACGGCTCGCATCACCCACCACTTCGTTCATCAAATGCGACGACTTCCCCAGTATCGCGTCGATGACCTTCGCTGCCGCATGTCAACCGGTTCCAGTGTGCATCCTGAACGCCGACATCGTGGTGGCTCCGAACCTCAAGGCAATGGTGAACCAAGCATGGTCCAAGGGTGCCGTGGCGATGACGAGTCAGCGGTTGGAGTTCGACCCGAAGACCGAAGACTACTTCCGAGCCGTCGTGAGGGATTTGGGTGCCGACTTCTTCTGCGCTAAACCAGAAGTGTGGCGTCAGGTTTACAAAGCGATCCCACAGCAATTTCGTATAGGCCATCAGCGTTGGGATCAGTGGATGCTGAACTTCCTTTGGCACACCTATCGACGACGGTTCGTGGACATCACGACGCTGGGACCAATCTTCCATCCGAAGCACGAAGGGCGAAAGATGCCGCACCACATCGACATCTCGAATGTGAACTTTTATGATAAGATAGGCTTCCCGCCAGCGTTATGAAGTTCTCTCGAACATGGGCAATGCCAAACGGCGATACATTCAGCGTGCCTGAAATTAAGGGCTTCGTTGACTCGTATCTGATGAATTCCAAAGTCTCGATAGACCCGTTCGCCAGAAACAAACGACTGGCGACTTACACCAACGACCTGAATCCAGAAACCGCCGCCGAATGGCACATGGACGCCGAAGCTTTCTTGCTTATGATCGCAGCCAAAGGCGTTAAAGCTGACCTGATAATCTTCGACCCTCCTTACAGCCCACGCCAAATCAGCGAGTGCTACAAAAGCATCGGGATGGAAGTTGGGATGTTGGAGACGCAAAACGCACTGCTATACCAGCGTGTTCGGGACGCAATAGTTCCGGTCTGTAAAGAGGATGCAACCGTGCTTTCATTCGGTTGGAACTCTACTGGGATGGGTAAACGCTACGGATTCGAGCAGATCGAAATCATGCTCTGCTGTCATGGCAGCGCACATAATGACACCATCTGTCTGGCGGAACGAAGACTCCCACAACTGCAAGGGACGCTCGATATGACTTAGCGCCAGCGTTGACGTAGCCCAACCACAGGCATAGCCTCCGAAGTGGAATGAATTTTAGCTCACCTGCCCTAGAAGCCAAACGCCAACTCGCTCGCGAAAGAAGCGCAAGGTATAGAGCGAGGCATCCAGAGAGGTGCCGTGAAGCAACGAAGAAGTCTATAGCCAAGTATCCTAAGCCTCCGGGCTGGCGAAGGGATTACTACCAGAGGAATAAGTCCAAGTGGAAAACCGATCCTGTAAAAAACCGGGAGAGAGCAAGAAAATGGTATCTCAACAACCGGGTAAAAGCACTGAATCGAATCAGGGCCAGATACCAAATAAAGAAGGAAGAGATTTTAGCTCATAAGCGAAGTCATCCAGAGCAGGGACGAATGTATGCTGCAATACGTAGAGCGCGTACGCGAACAAGCCCTGAGAATGCTGCCTTGATAAAGGCATGGGCGGCTAGGATTTTTGAAAACGGAAGTCCACCATGTTACTACTGCCGTAAAAAACTTACTCCAGTAGAAGTTCGGTTCGATCATATCGTGGCGGTTTCAAAAGGTGGTTCTCATTCCTTGGACAATCTCTGTGTGTCCTGCCACGACTGCAATTCATCGAAGTACAACAAGCCTCTTCAGGAGTGGTGCCGTGATGGCCAGCAGGTTTTGAGTCTATGAAATTCAAAGACGCAGCTTCGGTGGAAAGTCTCGTGTGGCAGATGAAGCTAGCCGACTACACGAGGAGCTTAAATCGCGCTCGAATAAATTCGCTCTACAATGGCGCTCCCCCTTATGATGGAACCGAGGAGCGTGAGAACAACGTGGCCGTGAATGTGAATTATTTGGAGCCAACCAAGCTGGCTCACGAAGCGCGTTCGCAATACTCAAATGCCTTTCTCAAGCCCGGACAGTTCTTTACATGTAGGACCGACATGGGGCCAGTGCATAAGCGCCAAAAGTACGGCACCATCGTAAGTCGTGAAGTGAATCGGATTATGAAGCGTTCTCCGATCTACTTCGAGGGGATGCGGGCCAAGTTCGCTCAACTCGTGTTGCACGGCATCGGACCTTCGGCTTGGGAAACGCGGGAAAAATGGTGTCCCGATTCTGTTGGAATCGAAGACGTGATGGTTCCAAGCAATACGATGATCACAATGAAGAACTTGCCGTTCTTCGCCATTTTCCGATCCTATACCGCCGAGGAACTGTACCGACTCACACATGGTCCGAAGGTGGATAAGGCTTGGCAGATGGACAACGTGAATGCTGTTTTGAAGTGGGCTAACCAAGAAACAGCGAGGCTCTCAGGAACGACTTGGCCGCAAGTGTGGTCCCCAGAAAAGTGGGAGGAAAACATCAAGGAGAACTCCGGACTGTTTGCTTCTGACGCCGTGCCAACTATCGACACGTGGGACTTCTATTTCTGGTCCGATGTTAAAAAGGTAGCAGGTTGGAATCGCCGCATTGTTCTCGATTCGTTTGGACAACCAGGTATTGGAGGAGTGGTTCCGGACAAGAACATCATCGGTGGTAGGAGCCAATTCCTATACGATCCGGGCGACCGAAATTACGGTAGCAAGATTTCCGAAATCATCGCCTTCCAATTTTCAGACCTATCGGCTGTAGCCCCGTTTAGGTATCATTCCGTTCGTTCCCTTGGATTCCTGCTTTATGCAGTAGGACATTTGCAGAACCGGCTTCGCTGTAAGTTCAGTGAAGCCGTATTTGAGAATCTTTTGATGTATATGCGTGTGAAGTCTATGGACGACGCAGAACGCGCATTAAAGATCAATCTCATCAGCCGCGGAATTATCGACGAAACAGTGCAATTCCTGCCGGCGGCTGATCGGTGGCAAGTAAACGCTCAACTCGCCGAGCTTGGGCTTAACGAGAACCAGAAAATCATCAACCAGAATTCCTCCTCTTATGTTCAGAGCCAAGGCAAGACCAACCCGGATGTCGAAAAGACCGCGTTCCAAGTTCGGGCCGAACTTAACGCTACCACGGCGCTCATCTCGTCGGCTCTCCTTCAGGCGTATCAATACCAGACGTTCGAGTATCAGGAAATCTTCCGACGTTTCTGCATCAAGAACTCCCGCGATGTGGATGTACGGACGTTTCGTCTCAACTGTTTGAAGGCTGGAGTTCCGGAGAAGCTGCTGGTTCCAGAGGCGTGGGAACTTGAGCCTGAACGCGTCATGGGCAGTGGCAACAAGACGATGGAGATGGCCATTGCACAGCAACTCATGGAGTGGCGCCCGCTCTACGACCCACAGAGCCAACGGGAGATTCTACGAATCAGCACTTTGTCTGCGACCGACGATCCTGGACTCACCAAGAGCCTTGTGCCGGAAGAACCGGACAAGCTCACAGACTCGAAGCAGAAGGCGATGGTCGCAATGGGTTCGCTGATGCTTGGTCTGCCGGTGAAGTTCGGCGTGACCGACAACCGGGTGGAAGTGACCGAGGTATTACTGGCCGAGATGGCGATTATCGTCGGCCGCATCAACAAACGTGGTGGAGTGGCCAAGCCAGAAGAACTGGTTGGTTTGCAGACCGTAGGCCAGACCATCTCGGAACAGCTTCAGATCATTAGTCAGGACAAGGGCAACCAAGAGCGCGTGCGGAAGTACTCCGATGCACTTGGCCAGATCATGAATTTGGTGAAGGCATTTGCTCAACGACTGCAACAGCAGATGCAGGCGGCAGCGGCACAGAATGGTAATGGTGCCCCAGACGCAGCCGATATGGCCAAGGTCAAGGCCATCGAAATGCAGGCGGCGGTGAAGGCCAATAACTCCTCAGAATCTCACGCACAACGGACATCGCAGAGGCAAGTTCAGTGGGAAATGGAAGAGAAACGAAAACAGGAACAACATCAGCTTGAGATGGCCAATGAAGCACAATTAACGCAGGCCGAGATTGCCGCTCAGGATGTTAAGACGGCTGCGGAAATTCGTCGTGAACGGGCCAAGGGAAACGAACCGGAAACCACCACTGAAGAGTGACATATGGCAATCGTTGAACCAGTTCATTCGTCCAGCGCATACCCCTATTACTTTGATTGCTATAACTCCTGTTGTTACGGACCAACTCCACAAGAATTAGCTGAGATGGAACGGCGTAAGGAGCGCATCAAACAGTTGTGCCTACAGGCAATCGAATTCCTTATCGAATGGCATTCCAAAACCCTTCTGCCTTGGAGGATTTTGGGCAAGCGGTTCGACTTTAGGTCTTCGCCTCGTTGGTCATCCAAACGTTGGAAGTCAAAGACATGAACCTCACTCCAAAGAAGGATTTTCAGGAAAAGAAGCAGTTCGCCAATGCTCACAGCGATTTGGTGATGAGCACTCCTTTCCGGGAGGCACTCCATGCCGCCCTGCTCGATCAGGTGATGAATCTCACTGAGACCAACGATCCTGCTGTAGCAGCGGCACAATATCAGCGTATCATGGGAGCACGAGACTTCATCACCAAACTGCTCAATGTAGCCGAGATGCCAAAGACACCGCCCGCACCACCGCCAGCCAACCTCAACCACGGAATCAAGTAGCCTATGCCAGACGCCATTGCCCCACCAGCCGCACCCGCACCATCACCAAACTCCGCCGCGACACCAGCTGCACCTCCTACTAAGGCGGCACCTTCTCCAAGTAAACCGGCTGCTCCTCCAAGTAAGCCTGCAAACGCTGCGCCTACGCCCGCAGCAAAGGTCGTAAACCCATTCGATCAGGCGAATGCAGACATGGCGAAGTTCGCCGACCCGGACGAGGAAGAAACGAAGCCGCCTGTCGCACCCAAAGCGCCTCAAAAACCAGCCGCGAAGGCAGCGGCCAAGCCCGAAGAATCGGAAGAACCAGAAACCGAGTTGGAGGCAACTCCTGGAGAGGAAGAGAAACCCTCAGAAGAGAAGCCAGCCGAAGACAAACCCGTTGATGGCAAACCCGGTAAGACTTCTCCGTGGAAACTTGTCGAGTCCTACAAGAAGACCAATGCACAACTCCAGAAGGAGATTGCCGACTTGCGTTCGTCCATTAAGCCGGGCGAATTGCCCAAGGAGCATCAGGAGAAGTTTTCCGCCATTGAAGCTCGAAACAAGGAACTGGAAGACGAGATCCGGCACGTCAACTACTCCAAATCCAAGGAGTTTGCAGAGCAGTACCAGAAGCCCTATGAAGAGGCTTGGCTTAACGCTGTCGCCGATTTGAAGGAACTTACCATCACCAACGACGACGGATCGTCCCGAAACGCTACTGCTCAAGACCTGATTGCGCTGTCCAACATGCCGCTTGGTCAAGCCCGGGCCACCGCCAAGGCGTGGTTCGGAGATTCCGCTGATGATGTGATGGCTCATCGCCGCACCATCCGCGACTTGTCCGACAAACAGACAAAGGCGCTGGAGGATTCCAAGAAGTTCGGTAGCGAACGGGAACAGCAGCGCACCGCCGAGATGCAGGCCAAGCAGAAGGCGCGTTCTGAAGAGGCGGCAAAGGTGTGGTCACAGGTGAACGCCGAAGCTGTCGAGAAGTACGATTTCCTTCGACCGGTCGAAGGTGAGACGGATCGCAACGATAGGCTGGAAAAGGCCGTAAAGTTCGTGGACGAGACGCTTAAATCGAATATCAATGCGGCCAAAACTCAAGAGGAGCGTGACCAGATCATCAAAGCCCACTCAGCCTTAAGAAATCGGGCTATCGGATTCAGTGTGTTGAAACACGAGAATAAAGCTTTGAAAGCAGAATTGGATACGCTCAAGAAACAATTGGAGGAATTCCAAAGCTCAGAACCTAGTGGTGGAGAACCTAAGCACCAAGGAAATGGTGAGATTGAAGGTGGCGATGAAATGACTAACGCGATGTCGAGAATGAGTCGATACGTGACGTAAAAAAGATGCTCTGATCGAAACCAGAGCATCACCTTACCTAAGATTACCGTAGCGGGCCTCGCCGATCCGCGCCTGACCAATACTCACCGCGGAATAGCGCACATTATCCAGCCGCACCATGCCGCACCAGACCATACCGGACTCTTTCGAGTCCCGAACCCTACCCCACCAAACCGGAGCGATCCTAACCGGGCACTACACTGACAACGGCTGGCCTAAGCCCACCAAACCTTACCTTTCCTTACCGGAGCATTCCAGACCGCACCTGATCTGACACTGCCACGCCCTACCACATCTCACCGGCCTTTCGGCCCGAACCAAACCACAGACTGCCCCCTACACACCGAAGCCGAGGCTGCCGCGCCTTAGCGAGACAAACCCAAGCAAGCCGAACCATGCCTAAGACCGCCATTGCTCGCCATACCATAGAATTCCACGCCACTGACTAGCGCACCGCAATCAGTCCTCAAGGACTGAAAATTGGATGACGTTGAACCGACCGAAGCTTGGTCTAAAGTCGCCGAGTCCTATCAGTTTTCCAGCCGCCTGAATCGTCGAGTTGAGCAACGCTTGGTCGATATATTCTGGCAACTGAATTTGAAGGATGAACTTCGCTTTCCACCCTTCGCGCATACAAGGACGCGAGCGAGTGATCGCGCTGCGTTGAATTACGACGCGGCGCTTATCCAATAGATCCCAGTCTTTCACACCGAGACTGGCCAACGGCGTCAGGCTGATGACACCGGCCTTGAATAAATCCATTGCCGACTTCCTTGGGGAGCGGGGGTCTTGCTGGAACTTTGCAGCGCCTACTATTGCGCCCCGAAGATATTCTCCGGGAATCGCAAGTTCTCCTTTCTCTGTTCGGTAAACGTAGCTTTCTACGTCATCGGACTTCTTCTCGGCCGAACCCTTCTTTGCCTTTGATTTGCTTTCCACCGATTCACAGTTCCATCGGTGAAATAATATCGGGGCCGTGCCTTCGATCTGAACTTCACACCTATATGGCATTGTCAGTTCGATGCCGTGTTCTGCTCCGTTGCTTGGTGCTTCTCCACCGATTGCCCCGACAATTCGATTCTTTTCTTTGACCTTCATTTGACCTTTCCATGCCCAACCAGAGCGAACCCGACCACAGCTAAAATGGCCAAGGCGAACCCCGTTGGATAAAGCACTCGCTTCCGCCTGTTGGTACGGACTGGTTGAGAACCAGCCCCAGCCGGGGCGAGTGCAAATTAGTTTCGTGAGACTTATGCGGTACCAATCGCATTTCGATTTAAATTCAACCATTGACAGAAACCTTTTGCAAGCGTAAACCCCCGATCAGTCAGGTTTGCCTGACTTCGCCCGCCGATGGATTTCGGCAGCGGCCAGTCGCCCGCTTCATCAACCGGCCCGGCTTGCCAAGTGTGGCAGGAAGATAAGATCGCCGGCTTCTAAAACACACCCAGTCGAAGTGCGCTTGCAGCATGTCGCTGCGCTCATCGTTCGCTGGTAACGCGAATGTTTTGAAGCCTTATGGCCACAATTTCTTGCACAAAGTTTGCTCAATACTTGGTAGATCAACAACCTGTATACGACAAGCTCATCCTCTCCGACATCCGTCCCACTGACTCGTGGGTGCTCAACGTGGCCACCGGCACGTTCGATGCGTTCTCCGGGGTCGAACACACGCTGGATCGGTTCCGCCACGTCTTTCCGAATACGACCAAGCAATGGCTCCGCACCTCCTACGCATCCTGCGTGGGAACGCCGTGCGATAAGACCGAGCACTGCATCGGTTGGGGTGCGACTCGGATCACTTACTACCTGGAGGAACAAAGCTGGCAGACGCCGCTCTTGTGCTTTGACCAGGAGATGCACGTCGTCAAGGCTCAGGAACACTTCCGCCAGATCATCTCGGACATCCTTCGGCCGGCCACGACGGACATCATGTCCAACTTCCTTCGGAAGCGGGCGCTTCAGTTCGCCGACAAACGATTCATCGCCAATCGCACGATGACCGAGTTCACGTTCGTTTGGACCGTGGTTGGCGACGAGGAAATCTTCTTCGATACGTCGGCCAACCCGGCAACGGTGTTCAAGCTGGTTCCTCAGATGTTGCAGAGCCGCTTCGAGCCTCTGATGCGCCGCGGGTATGGCGGCAAAAACCCGTTCAAGGAAACGGCGCCGTTCATCGAGCTTGTGACCGACATCTCGACCGCGTGGGAACTCGACAAGCTGGGCGGGGCGACTGGTGTGGGTGGTGTTCCTTCTGTGACCGGCAACTGGCGCTTTACGCAGTGGGATTCGGCGAATGCCTACTGGCGCTACGGATTCAGCGGCCAGATCGGAAATTTCATGGTTCGCACCGACCCGATGGGTCTCCGGTTCAACTTCGTTCGGGATCTTGGTGCCGCGGCTGGCGTGAATCGTTACCGCTACCAGATCGTGTTGCCCTACGTGAATCAAGTCACGAGCGGGGCAGGTGGGGCACCTGGCCTTGGCTCAGTGGAAAACCCGGACTTCGACCGGGCACAGTTCCGCATCACCTACATCTGGCACAAGAAAGGTCTTGAGGCGCTCGTGATGGACGCCAATCCGGTGAATCCGGAGATGCCGTTCTCCAGCCGCAATTTCGGCGGCAAATGGCAGTTCGTGATGGACAACTTGGGGGCCGGTGAGAACGGCTGCGTGGTTGAGAACAAGCGGCGCAACAAGGGCCAGTTCATCGCGGACTTCAAGCTCGCGATCCGACCGCTCTACACGGAGTTCATCAACGTGTTCTTCCATCGCGGCGAACCGTTCTGCGTGCCGGAAATCAGCAATTGCAGTGCTGATCCTGGGTATCCGACTCAGGCTTACGGTAGCTGTAATCCGCTCTGTCCGTAATCGCTGTTGGTTGGCGGCATTGGCGGGGGCTTGCCTGCGGGTTGTCGGGCAAGCCCTTTCTTACCGAAAGGCTTTCTATGGCTTACGACATGATGGATGACGAATCAGCACCTTCTAGTGCCGAGGCTGACGAGCAAGACACCAAGAAGGATAGCAACGACGATAACAAGAGCGATGAGACTGAAGACCAGTTGGCGCTCGTGCCGAAGAGCTTCTTTAAGGATGAGATGAAGCCCGGAGATCGGGAGATGGTCGAAGTGATGGAGATTTACGACGACGAGGTGAGCATACGCTGCGTTTATGGCGACAAGGACGATAAGGGCGGCAAGGAAGAGAGGGAATCGTCGTACGAGGACAAGAGCGAATCGGAGCCCGAAGATTCGATGATGACGTAATATGGCCTGTGACCCAAACACTCTGATGGCGCAGGCGAAGTGCTACGATTGCATGTATCAGCCCGGCATGGCTGCCGCCGTTGAGATTGTGCTTCTGTGTGCCATTCGTGATGGCACAGCGATCTCTTGCGATCCGCAGGCGCTCATCGCTCAAGCCAATTGCATTATGCGCTGTATCCCGATTGGGATGCTACCGGCCGTTAAAATAGCCCTTCTTTGTCAGATTGCGGGTCTTTGAATTATGGCCTGCGACCCAGCCGTACTTATCGAACAGGCCAAGTGCATCAACGCCTGTATTCCTCCGGGGATGATGCCGGCAGTGAACGCTTCTCTGCTGTGTCAGATTTTAGATATGTCTTCGTTACCATCCGGGCTGATTCATTATTGGTCCTTAAACGAAGCTGCTGGTAGTGCAAGGGTGGATTCGATTGGAGGCGTTAATCTGTCTGAGAATGGAGGTACGATAGATAGCGTGCTAGGAAAAAACGCTAATGCAGTCCAGTTTACAAATAATAACAGTCTAATTTCAGCGGCACAGATAGAATGGAATTCCGATTTCTCACTGGCAGCTTGGGTTAAATTGGATGGTATTGGAGATTTCGTAATTGCAGATACTATTCTAAGTAACCCTCACTTTATTTGCACAAATGGTGCAACTGGAAGTATTCAAGCGATTGGTTCAGATAATTCAGCTACTCTCTTAACTACATCCATTTCAATAGGTGTATTTCATTTGTTAGTACTGACGTGTGGGTCAGTCACGCAGGCGCTTTACGTAGATGGATCGATTGTTGATACAAACGGAGATGTCGGAGGTCACTCAGCCAATGGACCTATTCAGATTAGGAGATTCAACTTCTCTGGAGCGATTGTTGATGCTGTAATGGTATTTAACAGAGTTCTTACACAACAGGATATAACCTCTCTTTGGAATAGTGGTGCTGGAAAATTTCCCATTTAACAAATGGACGGATGCAGTGAGTGGAGATAGTGTTCTCTAAGTAGGTTTACAAACTCGGTAATAAACATAATATGAAACACATCCTCTCACTCATCGCAGCTTTGGTCGTGATCTGCTGCGCTCGCGCCTCTGACTATCAGTGGCATTTCCTTAACTCGTCCAACCCGTCATCTACGGACGCCGGCTCTTCCGGTTCAATCACCGTGACTGTCGGTGACTTCGGCACCGGCTGGAATCAAACGCTGCCGTTCTCAAACCAGACTGGCTTCTGGGACACCGGCATGAGCGGCACACTTTCCGGGTCTATCTCGACCGAGAACACCAGTGCTACAATTGATGTTGTCGAGTGGTACGACGGTTGGATCTATGGCACTCCCGTCACGCTGTCGTTGTCTAGCGGATCGGTCACATCGGAGTCTTACACGACCGAATCATCCTTTTACAGCGGACCGTTCTTCGGCTACTGGGTGAGGCATTCGTTCGTGGTATCCGTACCAACCTCGTGGAGTTTCAGTATCAACGGCGCCATGTGGGGAAGCGTGGTTGACAGTGTTCGCATCCAGACTTACTAAGCTGGTACGAAGTTTCGATCTTCAATAGCAGGCGCCCTAGTAATCATTTTGGGCGCTTTTTTGTTTGGGGGTTGTAAATTGATAGGAAAAATCAGTCCTCAACGCAGAGCACAGACTGCGCACACCCAACATTTCGGAGACACTGCAACCGTAGTTACAACTGTGGTCAGTAACCAACTCATCGGCGCTTGGTTGTATCCTGCCTTTACGAACATGTCGTGGGATCTTGAATCAACGACGAACTTTACGACTTGGATCATCGAGCAAACCAACTGTGGGCCCGGAGACGTGTTTGTGAGAACGACCAACAAATTCAAATTCTTTCGGATGAAAGCGCATTGAATCTAAAAGGCGTTCGATCCTATCGTAACGATTATGGACCTGTACCAAGCAATCATCGCAGCGGGACTTCTCTCAACGGCCATACTTCAGATTCTTGCGCTACGACAAATCGCCGTAGTTCACCAAGTCATCAATTCACGGCTGGACAGGTGGCTTAAAATCGAGCGGGAACAGGGCAATGCGGCGGGTCGGGAAGAGGAACGCAAGGAAACACAGGAGAAAGGTAATGTGCCAATCAAACTAATCATCCTATCGTCGGCGTGCGCAGTCCTTACCGGCTGCTCATCCACCAACATCACCAAACTCGTCGGGGCACTTGCCAAAGACCCGGCTACGGTGGCGGTGAGTGTGCAGAGCGTTTACGGGACGGTTTACATCCTTCGCACGGGAAACACAAATCAGCAGATCATACTGGGACCGATCTCAGTGAAGTGATGTTGCTTTGTAGGTGGTGTTAGTGGTAGTCTTTCGCATCCAGAAGACCACCTTCATCTACGCTCTGAGCGACCCACGCAACGGTGAAATCCGATATGTCGGAAAGGCAGACAAGCCTTCCACTCGGCGCCAGATTCATCTTCAGCACGCTCATAAATCTCAGACTCACAAGAACGCTTGGATACTTGAATTGAGGAAATATAATTTGGAGCCGGTCCTTGAAGTGTTGGACGAAGTTCCATCTGACTGCTGGCAGGATTTTGAGCGAAGCTACATTTCGGTGTTTCGAGCGATTGGAGTTCGTCTTACCAATGGACTTGATGGCGGAGAAGGATTCAGTGGAGGGGACAGGCATCCACGCCCTCAGTTGGGTAAGAAGCTGGATCGTGAAATTGTGAACCGACAGGCTCAGGCCCGCGTAGGACTTAAAAGGAGCTTGGAGACTCGTAGGAAGATAGCAGCGGCTTTGACAGGTAACAACAACGGTCGATTCCGAAACGTCAGACGCCGTAGTTCAGGCGGTGGTTCGACTCCACTCTTGCCATTCGATCCTTAAATCTCTGTCTCCATCCATCGTCCTGCGTGATCGCTCCTTTCGCCACAAGCATAGTGATTAAAAATCCGTGCCTCCTTGCGCCTTCGATTCCACAAACAACTGCGTCCACCAAATCCGGAGAGCGACCGCTTTTCAATTTCATTTTTTCTTTCGGCTCTACTTGCATCTTATTAGCGCCAACGAATCCCCACTCCCTCATTCCTCCCTCGTTGATCACTTCTTCGGTCATTCCCCTGAACTGACCAGACTGAACAGTCATTGCCATCGCAAACCAAAGCTCTGAAACGAAGTTGAAGTAGCGTTCTCGGCAAGTCACACGAACATCGGAACTCACTACTCGCTCTGTTGGTTTGCCACCAAACTCAACGAGTCCCACATGGGGACTCCATAGCCTGGCAAATGCTCCGACGAGAGATCCTCTGCCGGTAGAGTCGAAGAAGAAGTTTTGAGGAGGAATGCCGATATGTTCGCACTGTGACTTTACGAATAGGGCAATTTGATCTTCTGGCAATTCGGACTCAAGCGCACTGACAGGAACTAACATAGTCTCCATTAGCGCAATGATTTGCTTGTCGTTTGGGTCTGGCCCGAATTTCAACCACCCGAACACGGCCCTGTCGCCTCCGATGGCTCCGTAGGCCGGATCGCAGAAGCCTATCTTTGTCTGTTTGTCGTTTTTCCAAATGGCTTCGTCCATCGCTCCAAATTTGAGACAGGTCTGCCTCGTAATTACCCTCCTCAACCCCTGACCTCTGGGCATTATGCCAAGGTTCATCATCGTATAGGACAACGATGCCTCACCGTAGAAGGCTGCATCATCTGCCATCGCCTTGCGCGTGATTAGGAATGGGTAGGGAATAGGATCGCCTTCTGGTGCATCATGGTTTGGAGAATCGTCTCCACGCAGTTGCAGGCAAATGCCATCTTTGAATCGTGTGGGCCACGTCTTTGTCTTTGGAGTTTGATCGATACCACCATCCCAGCCACCCAGTTCAGCAGAAGGTTCACACACTACCCCAAGTGCATCGGTTGTCTCCTTTGGATTGCCCAAAGCTATCCCTTGGAAGTCTGGATTCTTTTTAAGGTTGCTGAACGCATCTACAAACACTCGCGGGCAAAGATGAGCTTCGTCGCAGAGCAGCCTGACTCTCTTGTTCTTAATACCGATCATGGAACCCAAGCCTTGGTACGCACCTCCTTTTTTAAGTGGGATTCCGCACAGGCCGTTCCTAAAATCACGGCCATCTGCATTCTCAAACCTGCTGTCCGTGATGATCCGTTGTCGCGATTCGATTAGATTTCCGGGGATTAGCTCAGGGAATCTGTCCTTTGCCATGCGGTGATATTTCTTAATTTCGCCCCACACGCGAAGTTCCAACATTTCACGTTCTGTTGAAGACACTAGAACTGTTGTGCAATCGCTCCACACGTAGAAGTCAGCCAGAATGTAGAGTGCAGCATCGTGAGATTTACCAGAACTAGCCGGCCCTATTACTCCGATGATTTTGTTCTCCAGATACGTCATCAACGCCAGTTCGCTCCATTTGTGCCAGACGTGCTCTGGCCACAGTAGGCTGATGAACGCTTTGAAGTGGAAGAACAGTCCGTTGCCGTGGCCTCTGTAGGTTCCTCCCTGACGGATCATCTGCATCTCAATTGCCGCGTCCACCATGAGCGGCTCCCAAAGCAGACCGTACTTTTGTTGCTTTGGTAGGTTACGTCGTCCGGCCATGTTAGCTATTTGAAAAGTGCTGCACTGGTCAACCACGCGCTACCCATCCGGAATTCACCCTCCAGTGTTACTGTAGGAGCTATCCGGCCTAAGCCTTGTCCGTTGCGTGCAGCATGTTGACTTTGTGCCTTCTAACGCGCAGCGTCCAGCGTAATGGCTTCTGGTGGTAATGGCGTCCGAATGGTCGATGGCCAAATTTCCTTCGAGGGCGGCATCGACAGCGGACGTGTGCCGACGATGAATTCGCCGGGGTTCACTACCGGACTTAAGCCGAATCAATTAAGTTGGCTCACCAACGGAACGGTGCGTGGGGGAGGAGTGAACCAGAGGACGGGTTGGAAGCCACTGGTGCAAAACGTCCCTTGGGCTGGCATTTTTCAGGCGGCTTACATGTATGAGCCGCCATTCGCCAATCCGTATCTCGTAGTCATGATCGGTGGTCGTATCTACCGGATAAGGGTGGACACTGACAATTCGGTCGAAGACCTCTCAGCGGCATTCGGAAATCTTACGATGCCGCCAAATGAGCCGCTAGGGTTCATGGCTCAAGGGGAGGAGTTTTTAGTAATTCAATCGGGCGACCTTATCACGCTGCCGTTATTCTGGGATGGTGTGACTCTTCGTCGCAGCCTTGGGTTTCGTGGGATCGGAGCGGAGCAAGCCACTCCTGATACTACGTTTACGATCACTATCCGTAACGATAACGATCCTCGGGTTGGAACAGTGATCCCGGCCGGAAGCTTATTCACCACTGGCCAAGGAAACTTCACTCTCAGGGTTCCGTTCACAATACCGGCCATTGCCTCGTCGGCCGTGGCGGATATTACTGAAGCCTACGCGGGAACCCCGCCTGTCGTGGTGAATGTGTTCGTTCCTGGACCTTTCCAATTCGACCCTAATTTCGGTTCTCACACATACCAATGGACTATCACGGCAAAGTCGGCGAGCGGTTCAACCACAGGCATTGCCTCAGAACTACCAGCAGCCGGGCCGATGGACTATTACATGGGGAGGATGTGGTACGCCTTCGGGCGCCAGTACTGCGCAGGGGACATCGTTGGTAGCAAGGCGTCCGGAACGTTCGCCTACAACTACCGAGACTCCATTCTCAAGACTACAGAGAACCCTGTGTCACTGGCTGGAGATGCTTTCATTGTTCCTACCAACGCCGGAAACATCCGGGCGCTCAAGCATAGCGCCAATCTTGATAGCGCACTTGGAGAGGGACAACTCTACGTTTTCACTCGAAAGAACATTTACGCCACGACCGTTCCGCCTCGACGCGCCGATTGGTCAGCGTTGAGCGAACCGTTACAGCGAGTGGCTCAAAGGGATTTCGGTTCGGTAGGAGATCGCTGCGTCGTTCCGGTCAATGGCGACCTGTTTTATCAGGCTATGGATGGCGTCCGTTCATTGGCCGTAGCCGTTCGTAACTTTGGAGACTGGGGAAATGTTCCAATCAGCAAGCCGGAGCAGAGAGTCCTTAGGTTTAACAACCGCGCCTTGATGCGCTTTGTCAGTGGCATCAATTTCGACAATCGCATGTGGCAGACTGTTGGTCCGTTTCAGACGGACAAAGGAGTAGCCCACCAGGGAATCATCGTAATGGACTTTGATCCTCTTGGATCGATGGTTGAACGGCTTCCCCCAGTGTGGGAGGGAATGTATGAGGGGCTTGATGTTCTACAACTCACTGAAGCTGATTTCGGTGGTTTACAGCGGGCCTTTGCCACGGTCGTCAGCCGGTTAACGGGAAACATCGACATCTGGGAGATGACGACTCAGGACCGTTGGGATAGTCAGGTGGACAACGACGGCGACCGGGTGACGTGGTATCTGGAGACGCCCGCCTACACTTGGGGCGATCCGTTCATGCTCAAGAAGCTCGACGGTCTTGAACTGTGGTTCGACAAGATGCTTGGAACCGTCCAGTTCATGGTCGAGTACAAGGTTGATCAGAATCCCTGCTGGATACCGTGGCACGCATGGAAGCAATGTGTCGCCAAAGATTGTAATGAAGACCCTGAAGCAGTGACGTGTCCTGCGTATCCGGTGCAACCATACTGCGAAGGGTTCAAGGCCACCGTTTCCCTGCCAACGCCTCCGAATCAGTGCGAGCCGAATAATGCACGCCCCACAACGGAGGGGTATCAATTCCAGATTCGACTGACGATCAAAGGCTGGTGTCGGTTGCGGGGTTTGCGCATCTACGCTCTGCCGAAGGTAAAGGCTCCGTACCAAAATCTTGTCTGTTCGGCCGCCAACTTCTTCGAGCCAGCGGCGACACTGAATCCGGCTCCACCACCACCGCCCGCTCCACCTTCGCCGACACCGACGCCGACGCCAGAACCTCCGGTGCCCCCCGAACCCCCCGAACCACCTGAGCCGCCGCCTGAAACGATAACGTGGACACCCGACACGGCCGTTGCCAGTTGGTTCGACTCGGGATTTAATAACTTCACTGGCGATCTCGCGACCTTTCTGGCGACGGTGGACCTCAACGACATGGTTCAGTTCGATCTTCCAGGAGCAGGGATAACGGCCATTACGGGATTGGACCTGATGGTGACGTGTGCCAACATGAACCTAAGCGGAAATGCCTTAGCCAGTCTACCGGCCCTACCGGCATCGCTTACACAACTCAATGCTTCTTCCAATCAGCTTCCGACTGTCACGACTCTACCCGCGCTGCTAACGACCATTTCGCTTGATAATAACGTATTGACCTCGCTGCCGGTAATTCCCGCACCGGTCACGATTTTGACTATCTCCAACAACTCGTTCAGTGCGGCAACGGTGAATACGATCTGTGGCCAACTGGTTGCCAATGGACAAAACAACGGAGTCCTCGATCTGACCGGCTTGGACGAGTCACTTTCCGCAGCGAACATTGCCATACTCGAAGGGCGTGGGTGGGTGGTGATCGTATGAACATACCCTGCAATCTGGTTTTGAAGCAGTGCCTCCCGTGCAATGATGATCCGATTCGGAACATCACGGCCGAAGCTCCAGACGTGAACGTGTTCATCGGCTTCCGGGATTTCAAATGGAACCCGCCGTTGGGGGTAACTTATTTTCAACTGGCGTGCAAAGCCATCTGCTTCTCTGAGGTGTCGCAACAGGATGCCGATCTTTGCGCCCTTCGTAGCGCCCAAGCGTGCGATTGGAACGGAGCAAGCGATCCAATAGTTCCACCGGTTCCGCCGGGTGGCACTGGTGGTAAAGGTGGTGGAACGAGTTTGCCGCCAACGAATCCAAGAAACCCAATCCGAAGGTATGGCAATACGGTCCAGACATGCGATGCGCTGTGTCCGGACGGATCGTCGTTCACGGCTACGGTGCCTGCTGGAACGATCACCGAATTAAGTCAGGCACTAGCGGACGCGAAGGCGAAGAGTCTGGCCTGCAAAATGGCTCACGCCGATCTCTTCTGCATTTCTGGGACAACGCCCGCAGCTTGTGTTGGAGACAGCTATTTCGCCTTTGTCACGACAAACGGAGGCGATGACTTGCTCTGGTCGATTGACGGTAATCTTCCGCCGGGCATTTCCTTTGATTTCTTCGATGCCGCATTCACGGGCACACCGACAGTTCCAGGCTCCTACACCTTCGTCGTCGAGGTGACTGACTCCCGAGGTAGGTCGCAGGCGAAGGTATTGACGATATGCGTCATGGAGATCGTCACGGCTGCGACGCTTCCAGATGCAACGGAAGGAATGATCTATTCCCAGCCAATTGTTCAACAGCCGGCGACCGTTGCGTCTGAAGTGTGGACACTGGTTAGCGGAAGTTTTCCGCCGGGAATACTCCTTTCAACAAGTGGCTCCTTGACTGGGACTCCTACCGCAATTGGGACTTCAGTGTTTACGCTCCGGGTGGATGCAATATGCGATGGCTTACCGGTGAGTTGCCAAAAAACGTTCAGCTTGGAGGTGGTCAGCGGCATCGACTGCTTGGGTCAAGCCCAAGCGGTGCAAGATTTGGTCTGGACCAATACTGGTGGACAGCCATTTACCATATCGGGAGGCGATGGATCGGCTGTCGGAACGCCGGGCGGCATAGGTGCCAACGCCCAAAGTACGCTTTGCAATCCGACGCCAGACGCCTATGACCTCACATTCACATTCGATTGGACCGCGGGAACCGATGGTGCCTCGAATTCACAAGCAGTCGCTACGTTGAATGGGGTGGATCATTCAAGTCCGGTGCAAGTCGGCAACGGCACTTTCCAGTTCGTTGTGGTTCTCTCGATTCCTTCTGGGCCAAACAACATTCTCGAAGTTAGTTTCAATCAGAATGGATTTTTCAATCTAACCTTCAACGGCACCGTAACTATTCGACCGCTGACACCTCCTCCGTAATATGCAACTGTTGAGACTCAAAGACGTTCGCCAATCCAGAATCCCGGAAACCATCGGGACTTGTGCCTCTGACAACGGTAAGCTTTTGGAGGTTGTCAATGAAGCGCAGCAACGGTTGGTCTTTGCCGGTGGAGAAACCGGTTGGTGGGGTTCGTGGGCCAAGGTTGTTTTCAACGTGACTGGGACAACCGATCCTTTCATCACTTTGCCAAGAAGCATCGCCAGACTTATCAACATGGATATTTGCCGTAATCCGATAAGAATCCAGAACGAGTTTTACGAGTTTCTTGAAGCCGGCACTGGATTACAGCCGAATTGCGCTTGTAACAGCCTTGAGACGTACGATCGTGGCATGTTCCCCACTTTCTCCGACCTCATTCCACCGAACAAACGGCTACGCTTCTACATCACTGATGCAGCCGATATAGGGCGCAGGGTGCTGGTCCAAGGCAAGGACCAGAACGGGACTACCATCTATAGCCTAGACGGGATTGATGAGGTAACTGGAATCTACCTTAACTTCACCCAGCCGTTTGTGGACACGCCGTTCGACATCACGCTACTTACCGGGTTGCAGAAGGATGTTACCGTAGGCCAAGTGAGGGTGTTTGAGGTGGACACTGTGACCGGAGTATCGCGCCTGATTCTCACAATGGAACCCAGTGAAGAGGTTGCTGGGTATCGCCGATACTTCATCAACGGACTTCCAAACAACTGCTGCGGCTCTACCGCTCCGGCATTGCCTACGACGCAGGTAACGGCGATGGCGAAGCTGGCGCTTATACCAGTGGCGGTTGACCCAGACTACTTCGTCATTCAGAATCTCACTGCCCTCAAGGAGGAGTGTCAGGCGGTGCGCTTCGGTGAGATGGACGATTCCGGTTCCATAGCACAAGCCGCGATCCGGCATAGGAAGGCGATCAACCTGCTCAATGGCGAGCTACGGCACCACCTAGGTACCGAACGTCCGGCAATATCGTTTTCCCCTTTTGGTACAGCCAAACTCTCTCATCAACGCATCGGAAGTTTGATGTAATCCAAGGCATTTTATGGCAACGATAAGAAGCATGAGCAGCGGCGGTGCTGGTGGCTTGAGTGGTGCATCTCCACGAGGTTACAACTCGGCTAGCGGCGGCATCCCGGGAGTAACCTCCCCGATTGATGCCATCACCGGAAACTTAGGCGGATTGAGCGGCATCATAAACTCGATCACAGGATCGCAATCGGGGGCGTTGCGTGGTCAGTATCCTGACCAGTATTTCTCCACGCTTGGAACGCTCCTTGGCAACACGGCGCGTCGGGCGGCTGGTGACATCTCGGACCTACTGCCTGAACTTCAGCAAACGGCCGCTGAGAGAGCAGTGTATGGAGGATTGAGCGGCAGCGAAGCGGAGAACACCAAGTTGTTGCGTGATCTTGGCCTTACTCGTTATGGGGTTGAGAACGAGGCAATCAATGCACTCGGTAAACTCCAAGGCGAGATACCGACGGTTCATCCATTCGATCCTAGCGGGATGATAGCCGCACAGATAGCGGCTCAGGAAAGGGCCGACATGTACGCCGCTGCTCCAGTTCCAGAGGATGCATATCAAAGGGCTCTGGCGGCTGCTGGAGGTGGAGGCGGGCGCAATACTCCCGGCCTGACCTACAACTTAGGCGGAGGTGGCTCTACTCGGCCGGTTGATACCGTGATGAGAGGTTACGCACCGTCGATTCCTCAGTGGGGAACCAATCCGTACGCGTCACTAGTAGATACATACGCTCCTTGGGGAACTTTCCAGAATGCTATAAGTGGCTACACAGGCGACAGTCGGGAAGGGCCAAGCAGCGTATCCGATTGGACACAGTGGTTTGACCAACCAGCTACGGGTCAGGATTTTGGTGGCAGTCTGGATTTTGGAGGTGGCGAGAGTTGGGCCGGGCTTAACACCGACCTCTTCGGAGCGCCGGGAACCGACATGACCGGTTCCTATGACTATTTGCCTTCGGATTATGAGCTTGCCGGGGGCGACTTCTACGAGGATTACTGATTTTATGGCTGTCCAAATTCCTCCGTGGCTTCAAATAGACCCGATAGCTCCTGCCCGCCTACGCATTCAGGCAAACGCGCAACGGAACGCGGAGGCGGCGAACATTAGAGCGGCTCAGGCCCATGCCCAAGACCTTCAGTTCCGTCGCGAGCAATTGGCGGCACAGCAAGGTATGGCGGCGGAGAGGGAGGCAGCGGATGAACGTGCGGCACTTCGACGCGATCAGGTTCTTCGTCAGACGCATGATCAGGAACTCGCTCAAGCTGCGCAGCAGATTCAACTTCGCAGGGAAGCTCAGGCTCAGAAGTCCGCGCAGTTCCAGCAGACATTGAGACTGAAGCAAGAGGCGGCCGAGCGGGAAGCCAAGAACGCTGCACAACAGATGCAGGGAATGAAAGCCGTCCAAGCTGGATTACAGAAAGGCGAACCGCTGCAAAAGCTGATCGCTGAGAATGCACCGCTACTCTTTGCCAAATACCCGGAGCGGATACCTACGGCCGTTCCGAGAGGAGTCATTGGCCCACAAGATTTCGTCGCCCGCCAACTCAGGGATGAACAAGGCAATCCGATGGGGATCAGCGTAATTCCTGGAGCGCATGGATCGATCAAGACGCTGCCACGTACAACGATGACTCCGGAAGGTATGTTGAGGGCCGATCAACTCAGGCTTGGGGTAATCAGCCGACAGATGGAGGAAGAATCCGATCCAGCCAAGTTGGAAAAACTAACTCAAGCCAGAGATGCCATTATGAATCGGCTTGAGCAACTCACTTCTGGGCGCGGAGCCGTAGCGTCTCCTGCTGGAGTTGGTGTCCTGACCCCGGCGGCGGCTCCAGCGCCTTTATCCGATATGGTGCGCGTAAAAGCTCCTAGTGGCGACATCGGTATGCTTCCAAGAGCGAAGTGGGAAGCCGCCACGGAAGCCGAAAAGAAAGGGTGGGAGGAAATCACTACACAGGCGACCGAACCAGACTTCACAGAAGAACAGGATGCAGATAACGAGGAAGAGTAATGCCTTTAATCGACGATTTCATTACTGACGAAGAGGAATCGCCAGACACGACTCCTGGTGTTGCGCAGGCTCCGCGGCCAATCATTGCACCGCCGTCGGTAGATCTGTCGCCTCAACAACAGTCTTTGGACTTTCCTGGTTACGTACGTCAGCCAGTCGCAGCGCCTCAGTTCTGGCAGGATGAATACCGTGGTGGACCATCTGCTTCAGAACTCAGCCGGGCCACATCCATGAGTCCATACGGGCTGTACGTGACGCCAAAAGGACAGTTGGAACCACGCATTGCATTCGATCCAAGCAAAGGGCTTGCGCCACTTTCCAAGTTGGCGCTGACTCCGGAAGAAGCTGAGGCTGGAATGGAATGGGTGGCCAGTCACGCACCAACACTTATTCCAGGTCCAGCCCTAACGCCTGAAGAACGAACGCAGCTTCGACGTGGCGAGATTGTACCAAGCACTGAGGCAAAGACTTTATCCGGTGTTACGCAGGGCGCTTATCGAACAGCCGAATCTCTCACCTCACCGATGAATCTTGGATTGATGGTTGGGACTGCTGGATTGTCTGAGATCCCGGTGGCTGCTCGTGCTCTCTCTGGCGCTTTTGCGGCAGACATGGCCAGACAAGTTCCCGAGATGGCTCGAAACTTGGGTGAGGCTGTTGAGAGCAAAGACCCGGAAGCAATTGCCAGAGCGGCCACGGAGCTGGCGGCAACTGGCGCCTTCACAACAATGGCTGGAAAACATGCTGTTGGGCCACGAGTCGTATTACCCGAAACAATGCGTGAATTAGCCAAAGAACCATCAACAACAGGAGCACCAAATGCCATACGAGAGCGAAGCACAGAGGCGCCTAATGGAAGGCTGCCGGAACAACCCATCGAAAATGCACAATTGCCCGCCGAAAAAGGTGTTGGAGAAGTTCCACCGGGAGGAGTACCACCCAGAGACACAACGGGCGCACCACGAACAGAAGAAACGCGGCCATCCGAAATACCTCTGAAGCCAGAGGAAGTGACCATCAAAGCCCGTACGCCTGCCGGTGAAGAAATCGGACTGAAGATGGAGGCAGGTGAGGCACAGAGACGTTTAACACAGCGCAAGACCGTCCTTGAGGCGTTGCGAGATTGCTTGGGTTGAACATGATCATCGACGACAAAGAAATTGCCAAGTTGCGTAAGGACGGAATCCAAGTGCTTACGGCCGACGGTAAGCCACTCGTTCAAAAGAAGCCCGGTAAGTCAGAACTCGATCATCTCAAAGATATCTCGCAAGCGTTGAATTTGATCGTTTCCAAGCCGGAGCCCAAAGCCGGTGATCCTCCCAAGGTGACGGTGAACTCTCCTGTGACGGTGAATACGCCTGACCCCATCCGAAAATGGAAGTTCACCATCTCCCGCGACGGAGAAGGGCGAATGAAGGAAATCATTGCCACCGCAGCCACCTAATCCCATAAGGAACTATGTCCTCAAAGAAAGACGGAGTTCAGATCAAGGATAACGTGCGGATTGTCCTGCGCGGACCGGACGGTCGAGTGAAGCACGAGAGCACCCATAATCTCGTCACCACGGCCGGCAAGAATGCTTTTGCCGATCAACTTCTAAATGCTCCAAGCCTTGGCAAACCGACCCACATGGCCATCGGAACCGGTACACCTGCCGCCACGCTACTGGGGGCTGAAATTGCCAGAGTTGCATTCACTTCAAAGACGAGATCTGGAGCAGTAGTTACGATAGTTGGTGATTACCCGGCCGGAATAGGAACTGGGGCCATAACAGAGGAGGGACTCTTTGATGTCGTAACTCCTAATTCTGTGAACATGCATTGTTCGTCGTCATTCGCGGTCGTGAACAAGTTAGCCGGGGACACACTTTCGATCTCACATACAATCACATTCGCATGATTGATGTTGATAATCTTTGTGAGTTCTATATGATTAATACATGTCCATTGGAATCAATACAAAGCAGTGCCAGAACTGCGGTCGCACGTATCACAAGAATCCCAAAGAGGACCGAAGCCAGTGGACTGCGAGGCAATCATGTAGTCGCTCCTGCGCTGGTGAACTGCGCAGAGGGAAAACCAAAGAGCGCAGGCCAGTCAAGATTTGCAAGTCGTGTGGTAAACAGTTCAGATCAGCCAACAAAAAGTATTGTTCAACTGACTGCTTTCTTAAGGAGAGGAAAAGAAAGCCTAGAAACTGTTTGGTCTGTGGCATGTCATTTCATCCAACTACAGAAGCAAGAAAGTACTGCTCTACTAAGTGCGCTCGCATTGCCCCTAGACCTAAGGGCCAACTTAATCCGTGCTGGAAAGGGAGAAGCGTTACGCAAGGAGGTTACGTGTTATTAAGGCTTAACGATGATAGCCAGTTTGCTTCTATGCGTACCCAAGTAGGATATGTATTAGAGCATCGTCTGGTAATGGCTAAGTCGCTCAAAAGGGTTTTGTCAAAAAGAGAAGAAGTTCACCACCTAAATGGAAAGAGACACGACAACAGGATTGAGAATCTTCAACTTCGCGTCTGGAAGCACGGTGCGGGCGCCAGTTTTCAATGCTGCGATTGCGGTTCCATGAACGTAAAACCAATACCAATTTGACCTATGGCTGACGGACTATTCTACCTCGACACTCGCGAGCCGCACCAAGTTTTAGACATCGCTGCTGTAACAATGGCAGCCACCGCAAAGGCCCTCTACCCGGCGGCTGCGTTTCCTGTGCTGGGAGGCCAGTACTTTAATCGGCCCGGCAAAGCGATAAGGATTTCGTTGTGGCAGAAGATGGTTCTGGCCGGCACGCCGGGCAATTTCTCATACAACCTTCATTGGGGAACCGGAGCCGACGCCAATGGGACATTGATCTGCGTAGCCGGTACTCCCGTTGCCTTGACCGCCAGCGTGACTAAATGTGGGTACGCTGAATTCACCATACGTTGTGTCACCACCGGCACTGCTGGAACCTTACAAGCGACGGGTTGGGCTGTCTGGGATCCAGCAATCATCGCAACTACACTAAACCCAATACTGATTCCAACAGCCGGTGCCGCGGCTTCGGCCGCTCTGGATTTAACAGCAGCGAACATCGTATCAGTTCAGGTGCTCCAATCAGGCACGGCTGGAACCATCCAAGTGCAACAACTGAACGTCATCGCATTGAACTAATGTGTTCGTTAATCGCTCACCCAGAGGTGGACCGATTATCTGGCCGTTAAGGGCCAAGCTTCGACAGTTAGTTTTCCTTCAGCAACGTCCGCGATCCACGGGCGGCTTGCCTGTTCCGCTAAAGCCCATTATCCCGTGGGATAGACCGCGGATAGCCCAAGAACCGGACGTTGTTCATCCGCTGATCATCAATGCCACGGATGCCAATACCGCATGGACTGTAAATCTGTCGGACACGATCACCCTTTCCGACGCTGAGAATGCTGCGGTTGGGAAGACGCTGAGTGACACGGTTACTCTCACAGACGCCAACGCCAAGAGCGCAGGCAAGGTTCAATCTGACACAATCACACTGTCGGATTCATCGTCCAAATCTTCTGGAATCTTTTCCCTTTCGGACACGATCACCTTGTCCGATGATCAGTCCAAGGCGGACGGCAAAGCCATCGACGACACGATCACGCTGTCGGACTTCATTACCGTAACTCCAAGCGGAGGGGTCAACTACACGGTAAACCTGTCCGATACGATCACTCTGTCGGATGCGGCATCAGTGGTTGTCCCTCCACAGCCGGCATTTCCTCCAGTGTTTTTGAGTGGTGGGGGCACTGAGATTGGCCATCCAAGAATGAAGGCGCTGAAGCCTGAGCTAAAGCGAAAGTGTCCGGATTACGAAATTGAAGAGTTGGAGATCGTGGCGATTCTGACATGTTGGCTTGGAAAGAACTGACCTATGGCAAATTTCATCGACTGTTGGGCGAAGGTGTCCGCGAAGGGCTACAAACACAAGGACGGCTCTGAGGTGATTAACGGCCATGACCGGGCGGCGATCCTTGAGCGCATCAACGAGCATGTGAAAGCTGGGTTATCTCCAGCAGAGGCAGCCAAGGCAGCTATAGAATCCCACATCTCCGAAGCTGACGGGCAACTGAACTCAGTTTACGAACAGGCACCGGGATTGAAGCCAAAGGAGGCACCTGCCGAAGCTCCACCGACTGGAGAACCCAAGGTTTTGCTAACCCCAACTGTCCGTATCGGGGAACAATCATTCAAAGGAAAAGCTCATCCGTTAGCCATTGGTGAAGCATCCAAAAAGCTTCCAGCTAACGCTCCTGTAGAAGAACTTTTTAAACCCGAAAGTCAGGGATTCACAGCTACAGACCCAACTACTGGAAAGGAGCGGTTCATTAGTCGCAAGGAAGCTGCTGACATTTTCGAGAAGCAGACTGGGAAGAAGCCAGCCACTCCAGACAAATTGACCAGCGAGGATTTAAGGGATGCCGGGATGCTTGGTCACTTGGAAGAGAAACCACCGCTTGAATTTTGGGGCTACGACCCAATGACCGGTGCTCCTAAATGGAAGGTGCCGAGTCAACAGTCAGGTCGGTTTACTCAAATCACCGCCGAAGACGCAGCCAAGAAAGGATTGTCCGTTGAGCAGAATATCCCAACGAAAGAACAATGGGATGCCAAAGCTCCTGAACGAGCCGCAGCGATGGCTGACTTGAAGGCAAAAGCTACTGAGATGTTTGCGAAGGCCAAGGCGAGTTCCGAGATCACACTGAAAAACAGACCGGTTACTGAAGCGGAAAAGACCGGTGAAATGTACGGAGAATCCAAATGGACTCATGTCGAGGACGTAACCGATGCTCAAGGTAATCCGATTGGTAAGATTCGAGGAAATGCCACGCCGGGCTTGTTCCAAGTAAAGGGAGCAAACATTAACAAGAGTGAACGTGGCAAGGGTGTCTATCAAAACGTAATCCGAAAACTGGCTGAGAAATACGGCGCTGTTCAATCGGATACGGACATGCAACCAGCAGCAGAGGCGGCTTGGAAAAAAGTGGGAGCAGAACAGCAGCCTGATGGCAGCTATAAGCTTTCATCGACCAAGAAAATCGAACAACCTACTCACGTTCTCGAAGAACCTTCCAAACCTTCTGATAATATAACGGCCATAGAGCCAGAAGATTTCACCAAACTCGTAAAAAAAGATGTAAATGCCTTCACGCCAAAAACGCCCGAAGAACTCGCCGATTTTGTAGTTAAAAGCATTGTAGAGAGCACTCCAAAGAAAGGAGAAACTCCCGGAAAACTATTGCTCATGGAGTTCGGGATTCCGAAGTCAGACGTGATGCCATTGAGTGAAGCAGAAGTGCTTTCAGAACTTCGTAGCATCGCTGCAAATCCCGAAGGCTGGAAAATAACTCCCGGCACGTACAAGGCCAACCAATTGGAATACTTGCTGAAGCAAGCCCCGAAAGGCATCGCCGCTTCCGTCAGGGAACCCGGTGGATTGACTGGACAATCTGAAGCCGGAGCCATCTCGATTGCTCCGCTTCAAAACCTTGTCCGCAGTGCCGCACCTCCAGTCAAAGCGGCCGTTGAAGCCGTGAAGGAAATCGCCCAAGGTGCCAAGGAAACCGGTAAGGAAGCTCTCACGGCACCGAGGATGACCGATTACCGCCGCAGTGTGCTCAACTGGAGTGCCAAGTTGCAGAAGTCGTTCGGTGAAGCAGCCGCCGCTCAGAAAGACGTTCAGTCCCGTGTTCCAAGTGAAGTGCGCCGGGAGGGAATCACAAATTGGATTCAGGCTGATGGCGATGCAGCCGTGCTGCGACAACGCGCCGCGGCCACAGCCGATCCGAAACTCAAAGCTGGCTATGAAGCGGCCTTGGCGCTTACTCCAGAGGAAATAGCCGTGGCCAATGAGGTGAAGCAGAAGTACGACGCTCTCGGCCAGCGTGGTCAGGGAGCCGATGTCCTGAAAAGCTTCAAAGACAATTACGTCACTCAAATTTGGGATCTTGGTAAGACGAAGAGTCCGACTGGCGGCGGGACTCGAACGCTCAAGGAACGGTTCAAGTTTTCAAAGGCGAGCACATTCCCGACGTTCTTCGACGGTGAGCAGGCTGGCTACACCCCAAAGACCAAGGACATCTCAAAGCTGCTGCCTGTTTACATGCATGAGATGAACTCAGTCATTGCCGCCAGACAACTGGTAGAGCAGATGAGCAAGGGTAAGGCGTCTGACGGTCGTCCACTTGTTGCGCCACGGGGAGTAGGTATGCCAGTGGAAGCCGGAGAGGGCAACGTCACGCTCGTCATGCCCAAAGCCGTTAAGGGCGACACAGGGGACTACAAGGTGTTGGCGAATCAGCCGGCGCTTCAGGGCTGGCGTTGGGCGTCGAAGGATTCAGTTGGCAACCCGGTGTTTCTTAAGAGCGACCTTGCACTGCATCCAGAAGCCTACAATCGGCTTAAGAATGTCCTTGGGAAATCTGCTATTCGGGAGTGGTACTCGACGCCCACGACTAAGCTTGCGGAGATTCCGAAAGCCATTGTTCGCGGAATCGACGCTGCCAATTCAGAAACGAAACGAACGATGTTGGGACTTTTAGCTGTATTCCATCAGGTTCAAGAAGGTTTTCATGGCCTTGGTCATCGAGTGAGTCCGTTTGGGAACATTCCAAAAGTTGATTTGGTTGGTGACGTTGCCCAGATGGATGCAGCTAAACATGGACTGATGCTGTTACCAGATCGGGCCAGTGAAGCACAGTTCATGGAAGGTTTCAGAACCAGTGGACTCATAAGTAGGATTCCTGGCATTGGTCCATTAGCTGACATGTACTCCAATTACCTTTTTAAACAGTACATTCCGGGGATGAAGTTCAAGACTTACGAAGCGATTCTCAGCAGAAACCAAAAAGTTTACGCTGACGATTTGAGTAGCGGCAGGATGAAACCCGAAGACGTAAAGGTGTTGTCTGCTGAACAAGCGAATGCGGCTTATGGCCATTTGAATTACGCGGACCTATACCGTAGTCCTACGCTGCAACACATCTTGCAACTTGGATTGTTGGCTCCTGATTTCTTAGAGGCTCGTGGTCGGTTCGCACTGCAAGCTGCCAAAGGTGCAACGGGAGCCAAAGTTGGTCGGGAGCAAGTTATCGCCTTGGCTACGCTGGCTCTTACCCAAGCTACCGCAGCGTTTGTTACAGCGAAACTTTCAGGTGGAGAATGGGACAAGGAACATCCGTTCGAGTTTCACGTTGGCAATCGCAAGTACACAATTCGTTCAGTGCCAGAGGACATATCTAGTTTGATTTCAAATACTCGAAGCTTTTTTCATAGCCGCTTAAGTCCGATTATCGGCAAGGGGGCATTTCAGTATGCCACTGGCGTTGATTACGCAGGCCGAAAAGTGACTCCCGGCCAGACGACCAAGGAACTATCTACCCAATGGATTCCATTGACGATGCGCAGTCTTCCAGGGGTGCGAACATTGAGCGGACAAGATAGGCCGGGATCGATTAAGGCATGGGAACAGTTGGCCGGAGCGGTTGGTCTGAAGATCTCCCGATACAATCCACGCACGAAGCTCAACGAACTGCACGCCGATTGGCTGAAGAACAATCCTGACCCAAAGATAAAGGCTGACTATGAACAATCTCAAACTGCGACGTATCCTGTCAGCAAGTACAAGGCTTTGGATGCGGCTCTGGCGGATCGAGATGAAGATGGCGCGATTAAAGCCATCTCCGATCTCAAAGCGGAAGGCCAAAAGAACAAAGACATCCTGAGACGGATGCGGCCGTTCGTCGGAGAGGGAATCAACTCGCGAACGAAACCGTTGTTCCACGAGTCGCACAAGATCGAAACGGCATTCCGCAACAGTCTCAAGCCGGCGGAGCGGGAGGAGTACAAGAAGGCGATTGAGGAACGGAAGGCGACGTATCAGGAGTTCCTGAAGGTGTGGCGGAAGAGGGGCACGGCGCCGACGACTGCTCCGAAGACTGGGCTGATGATTGATTTTGTACCGGATGCTGGGCAGTAGCTCATTCCTTCCCCTCTTTCAGGACAGCGATGGCGTGGGAGAGGGCTTGTTCAGTCTCGAACCAATACTGAGTGAATAAGTCACCTTGTTCCTGTGAGGTCTGAGCCGTAATTGGAACATCGGCTTGGAAATAGTTTATCCAGTTCTTCAACGCACTCGTAAGCTCGGAGATGAGTTGGTCACGCTCGGCAACTTCAACCTTGTTACGCTCGAATAAAGATTGGTAAGCCACATCGGAAACTCGAATCTGTTCACGCAACATTCGAGGGTCTTCTTCTTTCCACTTCTTCACTTCCTCCAACTCCTTCTCCGTCGCGGTGAGTTTGGATTGGAGTTGGTCACGCTCATCACCAATGGTTACAACTAACTCACGATGCGCCTGAACATTATCCGCCTCTTTGGCAAGTAAGGCTTTCAACCTCGTGTTTTCGGCGGTGAGTTCGGCGACATTAGCTTCAGCAGCGACCGCCCTTGCTACTTGTGATTCACACGACTTTGCGATGTCTGCGACGCGCTCTTTCCAAGTAACACGATTCATTAGCTCCATGTCATTTGGACAAACTTCAAACACCGAATCGGTATTGGCTGAAATGGTTCCATCTTGAGTATGAGGCTTGTTTTGAAACAGCGTGAATCCGCATTTAGGACAGCACCAAACGCCGGGGCAAAAGTTCTCCTCCTTCAACCTCACAATCTCGCGCTCTAGGGAGCGGGCGTCATTCGCATCACTCCACTCTCCTTGTGCGTTATGAAAAGCAGTTGCATCCGTCCTCGGCGTCGGAATGTCGGTGGGGTTCATACGCGCTTGCTCCATGAAATTACCGCCTGCTCTGCTGAATCAAAGTATCCGGTTTTCATCATTACTGGACACCTTTCCCATTCACACTGAATCCAGAAACGAGATGGTATCCCTAATCCCAATAAGTTGAATATATCGTCCACCCAAGTAATGTTGGTCTGTTTCAACATCGCTGGCGAGCCACAGAAAGGACATGGAGAAAGAGAAGGAATGTCGGTGGGGTCGCTCATAAATCTTCTTGTTGTAATTCCTGCCACGTTGTTTTGTTTTCAAGCAGGACATAAATGCGTCTCCAAAGTTGGTTGTCTTTCTCGTCAATGATTTCCTCAATCTTATTCCCGAGCGGAAGTCGCCAATAGAAGACTTGTCTTAGACAGTGCTCCAACTCCCTAACTCTCTCCTCAAGCTTTGCGATTACTTGGTCCTTCTCAATGACAATGCCCGCCATGAAGTCTGTTCCGATTTGATGGCGTAAAGTCTTGTTCTCCTCCTCAAGCTTTGCGGTGGCCTGATTGATGTAGCACTGGCAAATCTCTTCCACTTCTGCGACTGGCATGAATGGCTTAATCCAACGATCAACCTTGGTGTTAATGTTCTCTGCCAAGAACCGCGCCTCATCGCTGATGGTGAGTGGGGTGGGTGGGGTCATGGAGTGTAAATAGTTGAACTACCATCATGGAAAATGAACATGATTCCTGAATAGGAATAGTGAGTTTCGTCAAACCAGTCTCTTGCAATTTCGATATGGTTCCTGTGCTCTCTGTTTTCAAAGCCTTTGGCCAACAATTCGCATATTGGAAAACCGTCTTCCGCTCCTCTTAAACCAAAGATATTCATTCTCCCTCCCCTTCCACCACTTTTCGGGCGTGGCTTACATTCCACGCATCTGTTTCATGTTGCTTCATCGTTTCGATAGAAGTGTTGCCACCACCAACATCGTATTTGTGTGCGTCTGACATTCCTTGTTCGTAGCCATCGTTGTAGCCTTCTCTGTAAGCAGGCTCATAACTATCCACCGGAACTAGACGGCACCAAAGTTGTCCATCAGGTTGAGGGACATGGAAAAGTTTATTTTGAACGGTGCAAAACACTTGCCCATCCTTCACATCTATAACTGATACAGAAGGCAGGTCGTCTTGTCTTCTTTTCCACGCGTAGAAACCCGGCACAGTTGGAGGAGTTGGGGAGAAGGTCATGGTTCAGATGGGTTCTCTATCTTTTCGGTGAAGCGGAAACTGGAACTTCAATACCGTGACCTTTGAAACCAGCCTTCCATTTTCCTGGTGCTCTTAGCCCGCGTCTGGCGAGGAACGCCTTGTAACCAGTCGCCACTGATCGTTCCAGCGATAATGAACCGTGGGTTCGTTTCTTGGATTTCATTTTGGTCCTTGTTCTGATTGTTTACTGACTAGCTTATCAATGGCCCGATCCGCGTCCTGTTCCGCCAGTCGTATCATCCAAGGCTCAGGTTCAGCGCTGCCGCACAGTATCCCGAGCCGCTCATCCCGATGATACTCCCATTCCTCGATCAACTGGCTCAAAGTCCAACCGTTACACGACAATCGGTTCATACCTGCATCCCCAAGAGCTTTTTCAACTCGTCTCTTCTGGCTTTCAGCTTGTACCAGCGGGCCTTATCGTCCTCCGCCCAGCTTTGGTGTTCCGAGTAAGAGGCGCGAATTGATCGCATCTTGGACATCACCTCATCTAGTTCCTTTTGATGTAAGATGGCCAGTGTAGTGGGACTTACAGCAGCAACACCACGTCTCTCTTCCCACCTGAGTTTCCACCCAGCCATTGCACTTCGCCACTGTTTCATCTTGTTCTTCCCTACTCGCCAACCGTTACTTGCGTAGTAGCAGAAGAACTTCTCGGCTTCTCTCTCAGGCAGTCCGATTTTTGCCGCCTGCAATTTCAATTCATCAGCAGTTGGTGCTACAAATCTCATACTGTTGTACTTCAGGAACCTTTGTTCCTTTGGTGAAAGCGACAGCTTTCCCTGTCCGGGTCTGCCTTTGTTCCTTCGGAGCCAAGCGCATAGCGTTTACTCCCTCCGCGCATCACCCTTCATGGCTGTCAGGTAGCTTGCAGCCTGTTTACGGGGCGCGGTCTGCTACTCCAGCCTCTTTCGAGGATTGTCCGGGTTGTCGCTGTCGAAGACAGAGCCCGCTGATGCAGAACCGATCAAAGAAAAGACCGCCGGTTGAAAAATCCATGACAGGAAGGAAGTGGACCCACTCTTTCGAGTGCCGGCGGTCAAAGTCGAAGTTACTGAGCCGTCGTAATCCTGTCGATGCGCTTTTCAAGGCGCTTTGCAGTGACAACGGTTTTTTGCTCCTTTCAAGCGGAGGTTGCAAGGAAAACTTCTGCGACTTATTCACAAGTTATTCACAAGGTAGGGAATGTTCCACAAGGAACATTTAAAGGAATCACTGGGCCAGAGGACTAGGAGGCACCCGTGAGGAACAGGGTTTGAAGAACCTACTGACCCAGTGAAAGTTATTTGAACACACTCCAGAGTATCCACCAAGCGATGACTGGCCACGCCAATAACGCCGCAGCGAGCAGTGTCCCAAGCGTAATGACCAGAAGCCATGATCCGATGGAGTCCTCATCATCAAATTGAAGCCGCCCTGTCCCGGAGCGCGAGTGAGTGGGCACGCGAAGGCGGTTAGGGAGTCGCCTTCGTTTCCGAAACAGGGACGGCAAAATCATGTGGTTTTCTCTTCGGTTGGTTCGATAGTTTGCTGATAGGACCATTGGATTAGATCCATAACGGTGCTCTTACTTGGCAACGATTCCGTATGGCCGATCCAGTCGGCCAAAAGCTCATCGAACGCTTTGTGCAACTCAATGTGTCGCTGTTTGTGTTCTTCGGCCTTCATGGTTGTCTCACTTGCACACGGTAGAACATTTGCCCTTGGCGCGTCACGTCCACGACTTGGAAGCCCCGTCCCATCGGTGTCGTGATCGTCAGGAACGGAGTCCACGCCTCCAGGTTCGCCGACCTCTCCACGACCACTGTCCGCATGTAGTCCGCCGGACCGGAGTGGACAACGGTATGGTTCTGTTCGTCGAAACGAAGCGGGACTGCCTCTGGCGGGCAAGGGACGCCGTTATAGGAAAAGTGCTGTGCGCCGTCGCCATGACCACTGAGAGTCAATCCATGATCGGCCAAGTCCGCGAGGAACTGATTCCAGGTTAAGCACCTTTCCCCATCATGGTCCTGAGTGACGGCGAGCCTCGAAGTCAGTGTCCCGTCAAAGTTCACTATGCCTCTCAACGTAGCGATGAACTCTTCGCCCGGCTGGACGCTTGGAAGAATCT
>Ga0070696_100000044_pt1 | contig 57075 bp, 54 predicted proteins | sample KBSK1253metaG_FD_65474 | JGI IMG/M metagenome (GOLD analysis project Ga0070696, IMG submission 65474) | Corn, switchgrass and miscanthus rhizosphere microbial communities from Kellogg Biological Station, Michigan, USA - KBS K1-25-3 metaG | ecosystem: Host-associated > Plants > Roots >... | reverse complement strand
CGACAGATGCGTCATGCGCGCCGCCACTACCCGCAAGCCCACCTGCTCGAAACGACGATAAATCTCGCCGATCAAATTACGGCTGACGCCATCCGGCTTGACGATGGAAAGGGTGCGCTCGATTGCCATGACGACCTCGGGTAAAAGACCGCGAAGTGTACTGGAGCCGGCCCGCGCAAGCAATCAGGATAACTACCGAAGTCCCTGTATTACTTGGAAAAACATCGATCTCCAACTATCTCGAGAACGGCTGACCGGTCTTCCCCAGCCAGCCCTCGATGCGCCGTCAAACGTTGAAACTTTCTCCGCAGCCGCATTCACCCTTGGCTTTCGGGTTTTGGAACTTGAAGGCCTCGTTGAGCCCCTGTTTCACGAAATCCACCAGGGTGCCGTCGATCAGCGGCAAACTCGAGGCATCGACCACGACCTTCACGCCGCGCACCTCGAAAACGGCGTCTTCCGGGTGAATTTCGTCAGCATAATTAACCACATATGCGAACCCCGAGCAGCCGGTCTTCTTGATGCCGACACGCAGGCCCACGCCCGTGCCCCGCTGTGCCAAGTGAGTCCGGACCCGATCAGCCGCCGATTCCGTCAACAAAATCGCCATATCGCCCGCCCTCCGTTGCGCCAAGTCTAAAGCAAACGTCCAATCACCGGGGGGTACATAACACCTAAACGGCCTGCGCGCACGGAACCACCGCCCGCTTTTTTAGCGCCCCCGCGCGGCCCCATCGCCCGCCTCCCCTGGAGCACCCACCCGCCTCCCTTGGACCACCTGGCCCCGCGTTCGTTTGCACCGCCCGCCCCCCTTTCGCCTTTCATGCCCATCCATGCGGCTACGCACCGGCAGGGGCAGCGGCAGCCGCCACCGCTGCCGCCCAGGCATCCTCCACGATCAGCAGCCGGCCCAGCTTTTCCACCGGCACCGCAAAGCGTTCGCTCAAGGCCTGCGCGCTCTCGGGGAGTACCGCGCGAGCAGGGCCGCCAATCGCCTTTTCCGTGGTCCATGCGCACACCGCAATGGTATGCGGGCACGCAAAGGCCAAAAACCGCGCCGCCTGGATGATTCCGCAACCGACTTGGATATCGAATTGCACCCAGGTGCCCTGCGCGCGGCTGCCCGCGGCGCCACGAAAGGTGCCGGGGCCGGTCAAAACGCCGGCGTTCACCGCGGTCTCGAAGTAGCGGCGTGTCAAATCACTGTAGTTCACGCGCCGCCGACCTTACGCAAATGGGATACGGCTCGGCCCACGACCGCCACGGCGGTGTCGATGTCGCGCTCACGGGTGCCGCGTCCGAGCCCGAAGCGCAGACTGCTCTCGCACAAACGCTCATTGCGCCCCAGCGCGCGCAACACATAGGACGGTTCCTGCAGCGCCGACGTGCAGGCCGAGCCGGTCGAGACCGCGAGATGTGGACGCACGGCGGCGAGCAGGCTTTCGCCCTCCACGTCCTCGAATGAAACGTTGAGCAGCTGCGGCACCGAGCGGCCCGCATCCCCGTTGCGAACGACACCCCCGAGGGCCGCGAGTCCCTGCCACAGCCGATCCCGCAGCAACGCGATGCGTTCGTTATCCGGCTCCGCCACCGCCAGGGCGAACGCCGCCCCCATGCCCGCCACTTGATGAGTCGCCACGGTGCCCGCCCGCAAACCCCGCTCCTGGCCGCCGCCGAATTGCAACGCCGACAGCGGCACGCCGCGCCGCGACACCAACAGAGCGCCGACGCCTTTCGGGCCGTACACCTTGTGCGCCGACAGCGTCATCAGATCGGCGCCGAGGCGGCCAAAATCGAGGCCGCACTTGCCGACGCTCTGCGCCGCATCCACATGCAGCCGCGCGCCGCCGTGCCGCGCGCAGATCGCGCTCATGGCCGCGACGTCTTGAATCACGCCGATCTCGTTGTTGACGTGCATGATCGACACCAGCACCGTGTCCGCCCGCAGCGCCGCGGCCACTTGCTCCGGATCGATGATGCCGCTGCGATCCGGCGCCAAGTACGTGACCCGCCACCCGCGCCGCTCCAGTTCGCGGCAGGGGTCGAGCACGGCGCTGTGTTCGGTTCGCGCCGTGACGATGTGCCGGCCATGATCCCGGTAGTACTGGGCGACGCCGAAAATCGCCAGGTTGTTCGCTTCGGTGGCCCCCGATGTCCACACCACTTCGGCGGCCAGGGCGCCCACGGCCGCGGCCACCTGCGCGCGCGCCTCTTCCACGACGGCGCGGGCGGCATCGCCGTAGTCGTGGCTCGCCGACCCCGGATTGCCGAATGCGCCGTCCTCCGCCAGGCACTGGGCCATGCGCGCCGCCACCCGCGGATCCACCGGCGTGGTCGCCGCATGATCCAAGTACACCGGCATGTTCAAGGGCGCCGCCACGGCTATTCGCGCTGCCGCTGCGCCGACTGCCCCCGCCTGCCCTGCACCGCGCTCAAAATGCCGCGCATGATGTTGAGCTCATTGCGGTCGAGCTGAGCCCGATTGAACAATCGGCGCAGGCGCTCCATGAGGTGCCCGGTACGGTCTCCGAAATCAATTTCGTTCAGGACCTGGTGCAGGTGCGCGTAAAAATGTTCGACATCGCCCGACGCGGCCAGCGGCAGCTCCAATTGCGTATGGGACTGGGGCTGCTCGCGCGCCATGAAAATTTCATAGCTCAGCAGCTGCACCGCCATTGCAAGGTTCAGCGAGCAATACTCGGGGTTCGCGGGGATGCGCACCAGCAGGTTGCAATGGTTCAAGTCTTCGGTGGCGAGCCCGAAGCGTTCCGAGCCGAACAGCAGAGCCGCCCGATTTTCCGCAGGCAGCAGGGCGATGCGTCCGGCGACGTCGCGCGGCGTCGTGAATTCCCAATAATACGAGCGCGGCCGCGAGGTCGTGCCCGCGATGAAACCACAATCGCTGATCGCTTCGGCGACCGTCGGAACGATGCGCGCCCGCTCCAGAATATCGTCCGCGCCCGCGGCCAGCGCACTCGCCTGCGCGTGGGGAAACGAGCGCGGGCGCACCAGGACCAGGTCCGTCAGGGCCATGTTTTTCATGGCGCGCGCGACCGAGCCGATATTACCGGGGTGGCTGGTATCGATGAGGACGACGCGAACGAGGGCAGTCATGCTCTGTTATTCTAGCGCCAATATGCAACCCCTCTTGAATATCGGCATGCGTGCCGCCCGGCGCGCCGGTGATCTGATCGTGCGCAGCCTTTCCCGCCTCGATTCCCTGAAGGTCGACAGCAAGGGCCGCAATGACTTCGTCACCGACATCGACCGCAAGGCCGAGGCCGACATCATCGCCACCGTTCGGCGCAGCTACCCCCAGCACGCGTTTCTCGCCGAGGAAAGCGGCCGCAGCGGCGACGACGAATTCGTCTGGATCATCGACCCCCTCGACGGCACGACGAATTTCCTGCACGGCTTCCCGACGTTCGCGGTCTCGATCGCGGTCGAGCACAAGGGCCGCCTGCAGCACGCCGTGGTCTACGACCCCATGCGCCAGGAATTCTTCACCGCCTCGCGCGGCGACGGCGCCCAGCTCGAGGGCAAGAAAATCCGCGTGAGCACGCAACGCACCTTGGAGGGCTCGCTGATAGGCACCGGCTTTCCGTTTCGCGCCGAGGCCCATGTCGATGAATATCTCGCCATGCTCAAGGTGATCATGGCCGCGGCCGCCGGCGTGCGCCGGCCCGGCGCCGCGTCGCTGGACCTGGCCTATGTGGCGGCCGGCCGCATCGATGGATTCTGGGAATTCGGCCTGTCGCCCTGGGATACCGCCGCCGGCACGCTGCTCATTCAAGAGGCCGGCGGGCGCGTCGGCACGCCCGCCGGAGCGGAGTACGCGCTTGGGCCCAATATCGTCGCCGGAAACCCCAAGGTCTACGAGGAACTGCTCGCAGCCCTAGGGCCCCTGACGCCGGCGCCCTTGCGCGCCTAGCGGGCAGCCCCCCGCGCGGCGGCCTAGCTTGCGTCCGCTGCGCGCTTAGGCTTGGGTCCCTCGCGCGCTTAGGCTTGGGTCCCTCGCGCGCTCAAGCTTGCGTCCGTTGCGCCTGGCCGCGCGGTTCCGCCAGCGGGCTGCGCCTGTAGCCGTACAGCGCATATACCGCGAGACCCAGCAGCGCCCAGCCGAAGAACACCAGGATGGTGAACAGCGGCAGCAGGGCGAAAAGCACCACGCAACCGATCATTGCGAGCGGTCCCACCACCCATATCAGGGGCGCCCTGAACGGGCGCTGTCTGCCCGCGTCGGTGAGGCGCAAAATCATCACGCCCAACGCCACCGCGAAGAAGGCCGTCAACGTGCCGCCGTTCGACAGATCCGCAAGCTTGCCCACCGGGAAAAACGCGGAAGCCAGAATCACCACGGTCCCCGTGATGATGGTGACGACGTGCGGAGTCTGGAATCGCTTGTGAATCGTGCACAACACGCCGGGCAGCAGCCGATCGCGCGCCATGCTGAAGAAAATACGCGTCTGGCCGAAGATCATCATCAGGATCACGGACGGCAATGCCAGGAACGCGGCAAGACCGATCAGCCGCGACACTTTGGCCCAGCCGATCTGCCGCAATACATGCGCCAGAGGTTCGTCGCTGCACACCAGCGTCGCTGCCTTCACTGGATTCTGGCACACATGGAACAGCTCGATGCTCCCCGGATCGATCCCATGCCCCGCCGCATCGATCATCGGCTGCGCGCCGATCGACCCGATGGCGCCGGCCGCCACCAACAGATAGAACACCGTGCAGATCAGCAGGCTGCCGATGAGCCCGATGGGCATGTTGCGCTGTGGGTTCTTGGTCTCCTCCGCGGCCGTCGACACCGCGTCGAACCCCACGTAAGCGAAGAAAATCGAGGCGGCGGCCCCGCCCACGCCCATGGCCCCCAAGGGCGCAAACGGATGAAAGTTCTCCATCTTGATGACGGGCAGGGTGAGCGCGCAGAACAGCACCAGCGCCGTCACCTTGATGCAGACCAGCACGGCGTTCACCGTTGCGCTCTCCCGCGTCCCGAGCACCAGCAAGCCGGTCACCAGCGCGGCGATCGCCACGGCCGGCACATTGACCAGTCCGCCCGCGAAATAGCCCTTGCTCAAGTAGATGGGGATGTGAATGTCAAAACTGTGCTGGATCAGCGGCACGAAGTAATTCGACCAGCCGACCGAGACCGCGCTCGCCGCCACCGTGTACTCGAGGATCAGCGCCCAACCGACCACCCAGGCGATCAGCTCGCCCAGGACGGCATAGGAGTAGGTATACGCGGAGCCGGACACCGGCACCATGGAGGCAAGTTCCGCGTAACACAGCGCCGTGACCGCGCACACGAAACCGGCAATCACGAATGACGCCATCATCCCCGGGCCGGCTTTTTGCGCCGCCTCGGCGGTCAACACGAATATGCCGGTGCCGATGATGGCGCCGACGCCGAGCATCGTCAGCTGGAACGCCCCGAGCGAGCGAGGCAGGGATCGCTTCTCGGCACTCGCCAGGATCGCGTCGAGCGGTTTGATGCGCCAGTTCATGTCATCTCCCGTATTTGTGTGACGCCACGGACTGTAGCGGCTTTCCCATCGCGCATCCAAGTATTTCCGACCCGGATCAAAGCCCCCTGCGCCGGCGCAAGCGTATGTTGATCCACTCCACCACGCCTGAGAAAGCCATCGCAAAGTAGAAATAACTCTTCGGAATCTCCCAGTCCAGGGACTCCGCTATCAAGGCGACCCCCACCAGCACCAGGAACGCCAGGGCCAGCACCTTGATCGTCGGATAGCGGTCGATGAAAACGCTGACCGTGGAGGAGACCACCATCATCACCACCACCGAGGCAACGATGGCGGCCGCCATGACCTCGAAGTGCTTCGAGAGCCCGACCGCGGTGAACACCGAATCCAGCGAAAACACGATGTCGATGATGCCGATTTGAAAAATGATCAGCCAGAAGCTGTTCAGCAATCCGGGCTTGCGCTGCACGATCTTGCCGTTCACGGTGTCGCGGATTTCCATGGTGCTCTTCACCATCAGGAAAAGCCCGCCGCCGAACAACACCAGATCGCGCGCGGAGATTTCATTGCCCCACGCCGTGAACAGCGTTTCCGTCAGGCTGGCGAGCCAGGTGATCGAGTACAGCAACGCGATTCGCGTAAACATGGCAAAGGTCAGGCCGAGAAGGCGCGCGCTGCGCCGCTGCGGCTTCGGCAGGCGGTCGACGAGCACCGACAGGAAAATGATGTTGTCGATGCCGAGAACGATCTCGAGCACCGCAAGCGTCAGAAATGACAGCCAAACTTGCGGGTCGGAGAGCAATTCCACGAAACCGCCGCCGATGGCCTCAGGGCATCCCGTCGACTTCTTCGGGCTTCATCAGCTTGCGTTCCAACAGATCGTCGGTGTGCAACCCCAGGTCGAGCGCCAGCGCGGACGAGATATAGATCGACGAATACGTGCCGGCGAGAATGCCGATCACCAACGCGGCGGAAAATCCGTGCAGAGTCTCGCCGCCGAAGATCAACAGGGCCACCACCACCAACAGCGTCACCAGCTTGGTCATCAAGGTACGCGACAGCGTTTGATTGATGGATTCATCGATGACCTGCAGGACGCTGAGCTTGCGGGCGGTGCGGGCGCGCTCGCGTATGCGGTCGAATACGATCACGGTATCGTTCAGCGAATAGCCGATCACCGCCAGGATCGCCGATATGGCCGTGAGGTCGAAGGTCATCTGGCTCAGGGCGAAGAACCCGATCACGCAGATGGGGTCATGCAATACGGCGAAAATCGCGCCGAGCGCGAGCTTGGGCGTGAAGCGCAGCAGCACGTAAATCAGAATCAGCACCAGGGTGGCGGTCAGCGCCATGGCGCCCTTGACGAAAAGTTCCTGCCCCACCTGCGGACCGACCACCGCCGTTTGCTGCAGCTTCACGCCGCTGTCGACCGTGGCGAAGATCTCCAGAATGTGCGCGCCGATCTGCTCGCCCTTCACATTCGGGTCCGGCGGCAACCGCACCAGGATGTCGCGCGAACTGCCGAAAGCCTGGACTTGCGCTTCCTTCACATCCGCCTTCGCCAGCGCCGTGCGCAGCTTCTCGATATTCGGAGCCTGCGGGAAATTCGTCTCGACCACCACGCCGCCGGTGAAATCGACGCCCAGATTCAAGCCGTGCACCGCCACCAGCGTGATCGAACTCACGATCAGCACGGCCGACAGCCCGTACCAGATCTTGCGGGTGTGCATGAACGGGAAGTGCGTTGCTTTATGAAAAAATTCCATGGACTTGAACCTCAGATCGACAAATGGTCGACCTTGCGCCTTCCACCGTAAATGACTTGCACCAATGCCCGGCTGCCCATCAGCGACGTGAACATGGAGGTCGCGATTCCGAGCACCAGCACCACGGCAAAACCGCGCACGGGACCGGATCCGAACAGCCACAACACCAGGCCCGCGATCAGCGCCGTCACGTTGGAGTCCGCGATCGCCGAGAAGGCCCTGTCGAAGCCCGCGGTGATCGCCGCGCGCGGCGAGACGCCGTTGCGCAGCTCCTCGCGGATGCGCTCGTAGATCAGGATATTGGCGTCAACCGCCATGCCGACCGTCAATACCACCGCCGCGATTCCCGGCAAGGTCAGGGCCGCGCCGACCAGCGACAGCAGCGCGGTCAGCAGCACCACATTGGCGGCCAGCACGAAATCCGCCAGCAAGCCGAACAGCTTGTAGTAGATGGCCATGAAGGTGAACGCCGCCAGCATGCCGAACACCATGGCATTCACGCCCTTGTTGATGTTGTCCTGGCCCAGGGTGGGGCCGATGGCGCGCTCTTCCACCGAGTACAGCGGCGCCGCCAATCCGCCTGCCCGCAACAGCAGCGCCAGCTCGCGGCCCTCGATCGGGTTGACGCCCGTGATTTGAAAGCTGTTGCTGAACACGCCGCGGATGGTCGCCCGGTTGATGACCTCTTCGGTGGTGTGATCGACTTCCACGCCTTGGGCATTCTTTTCGCGCGAACGGTCGATGAACACCACCGCCATGAGATGCCCGAGGTTCTCCTGGGTGTTCTTCAGCATTTTCGCGGCACCGCGGCTGTCCAAGCTCACGGACACGGCGGCGCCGTCCTGCGTATTAGGTTGGAATGTGGCGTCGGTGAGTTGATCGCCGGTCACCACCACATCGCGCTTGAGCAGCACGGGCTGTTTGTCGCGGGTGTAGTACAGCTTGGAACCCAACGGCACGTGCCCGGTGGACGCCGCTTCGAGCGGATTGTTGGTCTCATCGACCATGCGAAATTCCAGGGTCGCCGTCTTGCCGAGGATTTTCTTGACCTCGGCGGAGTTCTGCAGTCCCGGCAATTGAATGGCGATGCGATCCACGCCCTGCCGGGCCACCTGCGGCTCCGACACCGCGAGTTCCGGACTGTTGAGGCGATTGCGCAGAATCACGATATTCTGCTGGACGGCATAGTCCTCGCGTTGCTGGATCTGCTGCGGCGTCAGCACCAGTTGCAATGCGGGCGCGCCGCCGACCGTGACATCGGTCAAATTCAAGTTGCGGTTGTCGCTGAGAATCGCCGCCTTGCCCTTGTCGAAGCTGTCTGCGTCGCGGAACAGCACCCGTACCCGGTCCTGCGCATAGTCCACCTGCACGTCCTGGTACGGCACACGGGCATTGCGCAGCGAGGCGCGAAAATCCTGTTCGTGGCGGTCGATTTCCTGCTTGACCGCGCCCTGCACGTCGACCTGATACACCAGGTACACGCCGCCGCGAAGGTCCAGGCCCAATTTCAAGGGGCTCAAGCCCAGGCTGCGCATCCATTCCGGCACGCGCGACGCCTGCGACAAGGCAATCGTGAACTGATCGGGACGCGCTTCGGCAATCATGTCGCGCGCCTTCAATTGATCTTGTTTGCTGGCGAAGCGCAGCGTGAGGCGTCCCTGATCGAGAAACGCGCCGGTGGGCGTGACCCTCTTGTCCTTGAGGATCTGCAGCACGGCGGTTCGATCGGTGTCGCTCACCGCGGCTCGATCGCGCGCCAGCTGCAGCGCATTCTCTTCGCCGAACAGATTGGGCAGCGCCAGAAAGAACCCCAGAACCAAGACGACCGCGACCAACACGATCTTCCAGCGCGGATATGAAATCATGCGCTCTTGACCGTGCCCTTCGGCAGCACCTGCGAGACCTGGAATTTCTGCAGCTTGACGTTGACGCCGCTGGCGATTTCCAAGGTCAGGTACTGTTCGCCCACCTCGATCACCTTGCCGAGCACGCCGCCGGTGGTCGCCACTTCGTCGCCCACGGCGACCTTGGAGAGCATTTCACGCTGTTCCTTGGCGCGCTTGTTCTGCGGCCGGATGAGCAAAAAATAGAACACCACCAAGAGCAGGACCGGCAGTAGCAAGGCACTCAACATGCTCTGACCGCCACCCGCGCCGGCAGCCTGTGCATTCGCTGATTTAATGAAGAAATCCATAGTGTTGCACCCGTTTTATGCGGTGGAAGTCGTGACAGAAAGCCGCGTAGTATACAGCAGGCACGCGCAAACTTAACGCCGCGCGCCGCTCTCGGCGTCGGCATAGAACTTGGCGGCGTAGAGCTCGAACCTGCCCGCCTCGATCGCCGCCCGGATCTCCCACATCAGGCGTTGGTAGAAGTACAGATTATGAATGGTGTTGAGGTGCGCGCCCAATATTTCGCCGCACTTGTCCAGGTGCCGCAGGTAACTGCGGCTGTAGTTGCGGCAGGTATAGCAGGCGCAACCCTCCTCGATGGGACCGGTGTCCTTTTGATGAGCCGCGTTGCGGATATTGAGGGCGCCGAAGCGCGTGAACAGATGCGCGTTGCGCGCATGCCGCGTCGGCATCACGCAGTCGAACATATCGATGCCGCGCCTCACCGCCTCGATGATGTCCTGCGGCCGCCCGACGCCCATGAGATAGCGCGGCTTGCCGCGCGGCATGTGCGGCAACAGCCCCTCGAGCACGAGGTCGCGCTCCGCGACGCTCTCCCCCACCGCCAACCCGCCCACGGCAAGTCCCGCGAAGCCGATCTCTTCGAGGGCGGCGAGCGAGGCCAATCGCAGGTGCGGGTGGGTCCCGCCTTGCACGATGCCGAACAGCGTCCCGGGCGGTTCAGACCGGTAATACTCGCGGAATCCGCGCAATGCCCACCGCATCGACAGTTCCATCGACGCCCGTGCCTGGGGCTCGGAGGCCGGATACGGAGTGCACTCATCGAAGCTCATGGCCACATCCGAGCTCAGGCTGCGCTGAATGCGCATGGATTCCTCGGGCGACAGGAACACCTGCGCACCGTCGACCGGGGAACGGAAGTGCGCCCCCTCTTCGGTGATTTTGCGCATCTCAGCCAGACTCCACACCTGGAAACCGCCGGAGTCCGTGAGAATCGGCCGTTGCCAGTGCATGAAACGATGCAATCCCCGATGCGCCTCGATCACCTCGAGCCCGGGCCGCAGGTACAGGTGGAAGGTGTTGCCGAGCACGATTTCCACGCCGATGCCTTCGAGCTGCTCCGGGGTCATCGCCTTGACCGTGCCGTAAGTGCCCACCGGCATGAAAGCCGGCGTCTGCACCGTGCCGCGCGCAAACTCCAGCCGGCCGCGCCGCGCCGCGCCGTCCTCGGCCAGGACATCGAAGCGCATGGAACCCGCGGCGCTCAAGTCGTCACGCCCACGCGCGCTCCAATGCCGATGCCGCGGGCGTCAGAAACATGGCGTCACCGTAGCTGAAAAATCGATACCGCGCCTGCACCGCGTGGGCGTAGGCGGCCAGCAGCGGCTCCCGTCCGACGAAGGCCGCGCACAGCATCAACAGAGTCGACTCGGGCAGGTGAAAGTTGGTGACCATGGCATCGACTGCGCGAAACTGGTACCCCGGCTTGATGAAAATACGCGTCGTGCCTCGATACGGACGCAGCAAGCGCCCGCCCGCTGCGCCGTGCACTTCGCCCGCGCGCGCCGCGGTCTCCAGGCTCCTGACCACCGTCGTACCCACGGCAATCACGCGCCCGCCGGCCGCGCGCGTGGCATTGATGGCATTGCATGCGGCCTCGGGCACTTCGAGGTATTCACTGTGCATCTCGTGTCCATCGATGTCCTCCACCCGCACGGGCTGAAAGGTGCCAGCGCCGACGTGCAGCGTGACGAAGGCATGCCGCACCCGCCGCGCCTCGAGGGCCGCAAATATGCCCGCGTCGAAATGCAGCCCCGCGGTGGGCGCCGCGACCGCGCCCGGCATGCGTGCGTACACGGTTTGATAGCGTTCGCGATCGGCGCTCTCCGGCACGCGCTCGATATAGGGCGGCAGCGGAATTTCACCGTGAGTTTCGAAAAACGACGCCACATCGCAGGAGAACTCCAAACGAAACAGGTCGCCCTCTCTTGCCAGCATGCGGGCCGTGTGCCCCCCGGCCAGGTGCACCACGGAATCGGCGCGCAGTCCCTTGCTGGCGCGCACCTGTGCCAGCGCGGTCCGCCCGTTCAGCGCACGCTCGAGCAGGATCTCGACGCGCCCGCCGCTTTCCTTGATGCCGAATACGCGCGCCGGAATCACGCGGGTGTCGTTGAATACCAAGAGATCCCCGGCGTCGAGCAGCGACGGGAAATCCCGAAACTCCAAGTCCCGATACGACCCATCCGCGCCGAGCGCCAACAACCGGCTGGCGGAGCGCTGCGCCGTGGGCCGCTGGGCAATGAGTTCCTTGGGAAGCTCGAAGTGAAAGTCCGTGCGCAGCATTGTCGCCGCCATTCTACCAAGGACGGCAATCGCCCGAATAATCAATCAAAAAACCGGAGGAAATCGCATATACTGCCGGGTCTGGCATGCCCGGATGGCGGAACTGGTAGACGCGCCGGACTCAAAATCCGGTGGTGGTGACACCGTGTGGGTTCGATTCCCTCTCCGGGCACCAGATTTTTATTATGGATGTCCTTTGAATTTCTGCAGCAACTGCGGTTCACCCGTCGTATCGAAAATCCCCCCGGGGGACCATTTGCCGCGCTTCGTGTGCACCCACTGCGGCATGGTTCACTACAAGAACCCGCTGCTGGTGCTCGGCTGCGTGCCCGAATGGCGCGGCAAAATCTTGCTGTGCCGCCGCGCGATCGCGCCGCGATTGGGATTTTGGACGGTGCCTGCCGGGTTCATGGAAAACGGTGAAACCTTGCAGCACGCGGCGGCGCGAGAATGCTACGAAGAGGCACTGGCGAAGGTCGAGATCGGCTCGCTGCTGGCGGTGTGCAGCGTGACCCATGCCAGCCAGGTGCATGTGATGTTCAGGGCGAAGCTGCGGCAACCGGAGTTCGCGGCGGGACCGGAGAGCTTGGAGGTCGGCCTGTACGACGAGGCCGAGATTCCGTGGCCGGAATTGGCGTTTCCGAGCGGCGAATTCACGCTGCGAAAATATTTCGCGGACCGCGCCGCGGGACGCGAGGATCATCATTTCGTCGAGTTGACGCGGCCGCTGAAATCTTGAGGATTCGCGCGCATCGACGCGCGCCGTACGCTCCGCGAGTCGTCGGCTGTGGCAGAATAGCCGCTACGTTCAAAGGTTAATGCAAGGGTAAGTCAATGGCATTCGTGGTTACCGAAGCCTGCATCAAGTGCAAGTATATGGATTGTGTGGAAGTCTGCCCGGTGGATTGTTTTCACGAAGGCCCGAATTTCCTGGTGATCGATCCCGACGAGTGCATCGATTGCACGCTGTGCGAGCCGGAGTGCCCGGTGGAAGCCATATATTCCGAAGAAGAGATTCCGGACGGTCAGGAAAGCTTCAGGCAGCTGAACGCCGAACTCGCGAAGAAATGGCCCGTGATCAGCGAAAAGAAAGAGCCGCCGGCGGATGCCAAGCAGTGGGACGCGGTGAAGGACAAGCTGAAGCTCTTGGAGCGCTGAACTCAAAGCCCGCTCGCCGGGGCCCGGGGACCCGCCTTCGGCGATCGGCGCAGGCGCGCGCCGGGCGCCCTCAGGCTCGCTACCGTTTGGCGACTTGCAGCTCCTTCAGCTGCTGCACCAGTTCCCGCGGCGGCATGTAGCCCGCGATGTAGTCGCCCTTTTCGGTGATGATGGCGGGCGTGCCGCGCACTCCGATGCTCTGGCCCAGCGCATATTCGCGAGCCACCGGTGTCGGATCGCAGGTCTTGGTCAAATCCAGCTGAGCGCCCAATTTCGCCCGTGTCAGCGCCTCGTTGCGATTCGGCGAACACCACACCACTTCCGCCTTTTTCCAGCTCTCCGTGTTCGGCCCGGTGCGCGGATAGAACATGTATCGGACGCGCACGCCGAGTTTGTTGAGCTCCGCCATTTCGCTGTGCAGCTTGCGGCAGTACTGACAGTCGACGTCCGTGAACACCGTTATGGTGTACAGCGGGTTCTTCGGCGAGAAAATCAGCATCTGCGACTCGGGAACGGCGTTGATCAAGGCGAGACGCGCGCCCGCGCGGCGGTCCTCGGTCAGGTTCTCGCGCGAATTCATGTCATAGAGATTGCCGTCGAAGAAATACTTTCCGTCCGAGGTCAAATAACTCACGTCCGCGCCCTGCATGAATTCGTAGATGCCGGGGACGGGCGAAGGCCGCAAATCGGCAAGCTTCGATCCCGCCGGCAGGCGTTTCAGCAAGGCGGCGCGCGGATCCGCGGATGGCTCCGGCGTTGCCGCCCGCACATCGAGTCCCGCGGCACAGAGGAGCAAAGCTAGGACGGCGAGGTTTCTCAACATGGAAGCTCCATAGGATCCGACTTGATTCGACCCCGCGGCAAGCCGGAGGTTCAGGCGATTCTAGCAGTACCGCGTGCGCAGCGGCGCGCTTGCCAGGCGGGAGCCGCGGCGGTCGGATCGGCTAGCCGCGCGGATGATGCTGGGAATGCAGGTCCTTCAGACGCTCGCGGGCTACGTGGGTGTAGATTTGAGTCGTCGACAGATCGCTGTGCCCCAGGAGCATTTGCACCACGCGCAGATCCGCCCCGTGGTTCAGCAGGTGGGTTGCGAAGGCATGGCGCAAGGTGTGCGGCGAGAGGTCTTTTTCGATGCCGGCCTTTTTGGAATAGCGCTTGATGATGTGCCAAAACGCCTGACGCGTCATGCGATCGCCGCGGCGCGTCGGGAACAGGTAGTCCGTCTGGCGCTCCAGCAGTATCTCGACGCGCGGTCCCTGCATGAATTGCTGCACCCATTTCACCGCTTCTTCGCCGAGCGGAATCAGGCGTTCGCGATTGCCCTTGCCGACGACGCGTATCACGCCCTGATTGAGATTGACTTGATTGTGCTTCAGGCTCACGAGTTCGGAGACGCGCAGGCCCGTTGCATACAGCACTTCGAGCATGGTGCGGTCGCGATGCCCCAAGGGATCGCTCACGGTAGGCGCTTCGAGCAGCGAATCGACCTCCGCTTCAGTCAGCGATTTGGGCAGGGATCGGCCGATTTTCGGCATGGCGATCTGCGCCGTCGGATCGAGCTCGATCAACCCTTCGCGCACCATGAACCGAAAGAAGCGCCGGAAACTCGACAGTTGCCTGGCGGTGGATCGGGGCCTCGATCCGCCCTCGACCCGCGCCGCGATGAAGCCCAGCAATTCAATGCGCGTGGCCTTGAGCAAAGCACTGTCGCGCTCCTCCAGCCAGCGGGCCAGAGCGGTCAAATCGGCCCTGTAAGCCGCCAGGGTATTTGCCGACAGGCCGCGCTCCATCCACACGGCGTCGAGGAAGCGCTGCAGAGCGGGGTCCGCAGGTTCGCGGACAGGCGGTACCGCTGTGCCCGAGGTGCGTGTATAAACCGTGCGTTTGAGAGCCGTCACCATAATTTCCCGCGTGTGTGCGTGCACGAATTCGTGCTGTACGCGCTATCGGTCCTCAGTATGCGAGGGGTGCCGGTAGGTGTGCGTGACCAGAATCACAGACCTCGCAAGTATTAACATAAGGAGAACCAGATCACAGAAGCCAAGCATTTGAGGCATCCCCGGCTGCTGCAATGGCTGTACGCAGCCTACTGCCTGGTGTCGTTCGCGGCACTGGCATCGAGCGCGCTCGTGATCAATCTGTTCCTGCCGAACCTGCGCCGGCGCCGGTTGGTGGCCGGCATATTCTCGCGCCTCTTCATGCAGGTGGCCGGCATTCCTTTCACCGTCGAGGGGCTGGATCGCCTGCCGCGGGAACCCTGCGTGGTCGTGGCCAACCACTCGAGCTACATCGACGGCCTGGTCGCCGCGGCCGCATTGCCGCCGGAATTTGCCTTCGTGATCAAGAAGGAAATGGTGCGCGTACCGCTTGCCGGCCTGCTGCTGCGGCGCTTGGGTTCGCAGTTCGTGGAGCGCTTCAATCGGCACAAGGGAGCGGTCGATGCGCGCCGGGTGTTGAAACTCGCCGCCACCGGCCAGTCGCTGGTGTTCTTTCCCGAAGGCACGTTCAACGAGGTTCGCCAAGTGGGCAAATTTCTCGGCGGCGCATTCGCCACCGCCGCACGCACGGACATGCCCGTCGTGGCCGTCGCCATTCACGGCACGCGCGATGTTCTGCCGCCGGGCGGCCTCCGCGTGCGCCGTCTGCCGATTCGCGTCGAGATACTGGCGGTGCTCACCGCGCACGAGGCCAGGCAGCGCAGCCGCGAATTGATTGCCTGCGCCGTGGGGGAGCCGCTGGCGCCGTAGCGCACCGCAACGCGCCATTGCCTACCACAGCGCGGCATTGCCCGCCACAGCGCGCCATTGCCCACCACAACGCGCCATGAGCCGCCCGCAACCATCTGCGCCGCAACACGCGCGGCGCAGTTATAATGGGGGCACTTCAGGAGAGCATCATGAGTTCAGATTCAGTCGTTATTTTGAGCGCCCGGCGCACCCCGGTCGGCGCCTTCCAAGGTGCATTCGCCTCGGTCACCGCCGCGCAACTCGGGTCCGCCGCAATCAAGGCGGCAGTCGCCGATTCGGGAGTGCCGGCCTCCCAGGTCGATGAAGTCATCATGGGCTGCGTTCTGTCGGCCGGAATCGGCCAGGCACCGGCGCGTCAGGCGGCCATCGGCGCCGGACTGCCCACGAGCGTGCCGGCCACCACGGTCAACAAGATGTGCGCCTCTGCCATGCGCGCCGTGATGCTGGCCGCCGACCAGATTCTCGCCGGTTCCGCCAAGGTCATAGTGGCCGGCGGATTCGAATCCATGACCAACGCGCCCTACCTGCTGCCCAAGGCTCGCGCCGGCTACCGCATGGGGCATCAAGAAGTCCTGGACCACATGTTCTTCGACGGCTTGCAAAGTCCGTGGGATGGAAAGCTCATGGGCTGCTTTGCCGATGCCACCGCCGAAAAGTACGGCTTCACGCGTAAGGACCAGGACGAATTCGCCGCCGAGTCGGTGCGCCGGGCGGTGGCCGCCACGGCGGCCGGCGAGTTCAAGACGCAGATCGCTCCCGTTACCACCAAGACGCGCAAAGGCGAGGTCGTGGTCGACAAGGACGAAACGCCCTTTACCCTGGATATTGCCAAAATCCCCACGCTCAAGCCGGCATTCAAAAAAGACGGCACGGTCACCGCCGCGAGTTCTTCGGGAATTGCCGATGGCGGAGCCGCGCTCGTATTGGCGCGCGAATCCTTCGCCGTTTCGCAGGGCCTGAAACCACTGGCGCGCATTTTGGGTTATGCGAGTTTCGCGCGCGACCCCGAGTGGTTCACATTGGCTCCGGTGGGTGCCATGCAGAAGCTGTTGAGCCAATTGGATTGGCAGGCCAAGGACGTCGATCTGTACGAGATCAACGAAGCGTTTGCCGCGGTGACCATGGCGGCCATCAAGGACTTGACCCTCGATCCGCAGAAGGTGAACGTCAATGGCGGCGCCTGCGCGCTCGGACATCCCATCGGCGCCACCGGCGCGCGCATCATCACCACGCTGCTCTATGCGCTGCGCGCGCAGGGCAAGAAGCGCGGCGTGGCCAGCCTGTGCATCGGCGGCGGCGAAGCGACGGCGATCGCAGTCGAATTGATGTGAACCGGGTGAACCAGCCGGCAAATCATCGCTGGGAGCGCACACCCGGTGAATGATCCGCAAGCGCCGTCCGCGCAGCAAGCGCAGCACCCGCCGGTCGAGATCCTGATCGACGCGGGCGTTGCGCGCATTACGCTGAATCGCCCCGAAAAGCGCAATGCCTTGAACGGCGCGACAATCGCTGCATTGACCACTGAACTCGTGCGGTGTGCGGGGAACCCCGCGGTGCGCATCGTGCAGATCACCGGTGCGGGTAACACTTTTTGCGCCGGCGCCGACCTTGCTGAAATGCAGGCGCAAACCAACGCCAGTGAAGCGGCCAACCTGGCGGATGCAAAGCAGCTGGCGGAACTGCTCGCGGTATTGGATTCGTTGCCGAAGCCCACGCTGGCGCGAGTCAATGGCGACGGCTATGGAGGGGCGCTGGGCTTGCTTGCGGCCTGCGACATCGTGGTGGCTGCGGATTCGGCCAAGTTCGCGTTCACCGAAGTTCGTCTCGGGATCATCCCTGCGGTAATTTCCCCGTTCGTGCTGGCCAAGATCGGTGAAAGCGCCGCGCGGCGTTATTTCCTGACCGCGGAGACGCTGACAGCGGCCGTTCTCGAGGAATTGGGGCTGGTGCATGAAGTGGTGCCGGCCGACATGCTGGATCAGTGCTGCGGGCGCATGACGGACGCCCTGCTCAGAGCCGCGCCCGGCGCACTGGCGCAGGCCAAGGCGTTGATACGCGATGTCGCCGGGGTGGCGGCTCGGGATCGTGCCGAGGCTTCCGCCGACATGGCCGCTCGCCTGGCGCAATTGCGCGTCCAACCGGAAGCTCGGGAGGGTTTCAGCGCCTTCTTCGCCAAGCGCAAAGCGAGTTGGCGGCCAGACCGACTCTAAGGGCTGCGCAGCCCTGCCACAAGTGGGCGTCCCTGCCCGAGCCATGCCCAAATCCCTTGGCCATCCTGGAAGTCGGCATCCGTGGCCTATCAACATGGGTGTTCCCCGTAGAGTAAAGCGACGCCAGTACGAAAATCCCCTCATGGACTGTCCGCCTGTTGGATGTCTCCCCCGCCCCCTTCGGTTTGTGATTTACTTACCGCCGATTTTTAAGCGCCAATCTCGATTTTAGGTGTCAAATCGATGACCGAAAGCCAACGCGATGTCATGGAGTACGAAGTTGCAATCGTCGGTGCGGGTCCTGCCGGACTCGCCAGCGCGATACGGCTGAAACAACTGAAGCCCGAATTGAGTGTCTGTGTGCTCGAGAAGGCAGCGAGTTTGGGGGCGCATTCGCTTTCCGGCGCTGTGCTGGAGCATGGGCCGCTCGATGAATTGCTGCCGCGTTGGCGCGACTCTGCGCCGGCCATTTGCGTACCGGCGGCGCGCGACGAGTTTCTATTCATGACTCGCCGCAGGCGCTACCGGCTGCTCACGCCGCCGCAGATGGCCAATCACGGCAATTTCATCATCTCCCTGGGGCAGTTGATGCCCATTCTCGGCCAGGAAGCCGAGAGGCTGGGTGTCGACGTATTCGCGGGCTTTGCGGCCGCGGAGCCGCTGTTCGATGATTCAGGCGCCGTCAAGGGCGTACGCATCGGCGACATGGGCGTGGAAAAGAACGGCGAGCCCGGACCGAATTTCGCGTTGGGGCCGGAGATTCACGCCAAGATGACCCTGTTCTGTGAAGGTTGCCGAGGCAGCGCCTCGAAACAATTGATCAAGCGGTTCAATCTCGATGCCGGCAAATCACCCCAGACCTATGGACTGGGATTCAAGGAAATGTGGCAGCTGCCGCCGGGGCGCGCTCAACCCGGCCTCATTCAACACAGCATCGGCTGGCCGCTCGACTCCAACACGTACGGCGGCAGCTTTCTCTACCACCTCGACAACGATCGAGTCTACGTGGGCTTCGTGGTGGGCCTGGACTACGAGGATCCGCGCTTCAAGCCCTTTGAAGCCTTCCAGCAATTCAAGAATCACCCCGACATCAAGAGCCTGTTGAAGGGCGGCGAAATCATCGCGGGCGGCGCGCGCACCCTCATTGAAGGGGGCTATCAGTCGATGCCGAAGCTGGAAATGCCCGGCGCGATGCTGGTCGGCGATGCCGGCGGCACGCTCAACACGCCGAAGATCAAGGGCATTCATCAGGCGATTCGTTCCGGCATGTTGGCTGCCGCGCATTTCGTGGAACATGGCACGAGCTTGGGGTTCGATGAGCGCTGGCGCAAATCCAAAGGCGGCCGGGAGCTGTACAAGGTGCGCAATATCCGGCCGGGATTCCGCCGCGGTCTGTGGTTCGGTCTCGCCAATGCCGCTCTGGAAACGGTGACCCTGGGGAAACTGCCGTGGACTCTCGCCAATCACGCCGATGACAAGGCGCTGAAGCGGCTGGACGACCAAGTTTCGCCGGATCGTGAGTGGGGCGACCGCGAACTGCCGCCCCGCGATCGAGTGGCGTTCGTTTTCTTCGCCTCGACCAAGCACGATGAGAACCAGCCCGTGCACCTGCACGTTGCCGATACCACGCTGTGCGCAACTCGCTGCGCGACGGAGTTCGGCAACCCCTGCACCAACTTCTGTCCGGCAAATGTGTACGAAATGATCTCCGACGGCGCCGGCGGCAAGAAGCTGCAGATCAATGCTTCCAACTGCGTGCATTGCAAGGCCTGCGACATCAAGGAACCCTATACCGACCAAATCACCTGGGTCACTCCCGAGGGCGGTTCCGGCCCGAATTACCAGAGCCTTTAGGGAACGCGCCGAGCGGCACGCGTAGTGGTCAGCGAATCCTCGTCGATTGCGGCGCGCCTGGGCGCCGAGGTCGCTGCTCATCGATTGGAATACGACGCGGCCCAGGCCGAGGCCGCCGCCCGCCTCGACGGCTTGAGTGCCGCCCTTCTGGAAAACTCCCGGTCCGCAGGAAACAGGCTGCGCGCGCACTTGAGCTGGTTGTCGGCCTTGAGCCGGCTGCCGCTGTCGAACGGCGCGGAGCCGCCGCGCGGCCTGTACCTATGGGGCGGTGTGGGCCGCGGTAAAACACTGCTGATGGACATGTTCTACGAGTCGCTGCGCATCGCACGGCGCGAACGCACGCATTTTTATCGCTTCATGCGGCAGGTGCATGCGGAACTTCGCGCCGCGCCGCGCCGCGAGCAACCGCTCGAGACGGTCGCCGAACGGCTGGCGCGGCACGCCCGCGTGATTTGCCTGGATGAATTCTTCGTCGCCGACATCGCCGACGCGATGATCCTCGCGGGATTGCTGGCGGGCTTGTTCCGGCGCGGCGTGACCCTGGTGGCGACTTCCAATACCGCGCCGCAGGACTTGTACGAAGACGGCCTGCAACGCCAACGGTTCCTGCCCGCGATCGAACTGCTCCAAGACCACGTGGACGTCGTGCACCTGGATGGCGGGATCGACTATCGTCTGCGGCAGCTGGAGCAGGCTCCCACCTACTTGGATTCGACGCTGCCGAACACGGCGGCGCAGCTGCGGCAGCGCTTTGCGGCGCTCGCCGGCGGCGCAGGCTCGGGGCCGCGGAAGCTGTCGATCGAAGATCGCACCATCCGCGCCGTCGCCACGGGCCCGGGGATGGCGTGGTTCGAATTCACCGAGCTTTGCGACGGGCCGCGCAGCCAGAACGACTACATCGAGCTTGCGCGTCTGTACCACACGATTTTCATATCGAACATTCCCGCATTCACGCAGGCCGACGAGGACGCCGCACGCCGCTTCATTTCACTGATCGATGAGTTGTACGATCGCGGCGTCAACATCGTGGTGTCGGCGGCCGCGGCGCCTGCGGCGCTGTATCGGGGCGAACGACTGCAATTCGAATTTCAACGCGCCGCGAGCCGGCTCATCGAAATGCAAGGGCAACGCTATCTCGCCGCCCCCCATCATCCACACCTGGCATAATTCACGCATGAAGACGGTCGCCGAATTTGAAATTCACTACAGACGGATCCTCGATCCTCGCGGCAAGGCCGTGGCGCCGCTGCCGCAGTTCGCGAACGACACCGGCGAAGTCCTGCGCATGTATCGGGCCATGACCCTGGTTCGGACCTTCGATGCGAAGGCGGTCAATCTGCAGCGCACCGGGCAGCTGGGCACTTACCCCTCGTGCCTGGGGCACGAAGCCGCGCACGTCGGAGTCGGCGCAGCGATGCGGCCTGAAGACGTGCTGGCGCCCGTGTACCGCGAATATGGCACGCAGCTTTGGCGCGGCGTGACCATGGCGGAGATTCTGCTGTACTGGGGCGGCGACGAGCGCGGCAGCGATTTTGCGGTGCCCCGGCAGGATTTCGCATGGTGCGTGCCCATAGCCACGCAAACTTTGCATGCGGCCGGCGCAGCCATGGCATTCAAGGTGCGGAAGGAGCCGCGTTGCGCGTTGGCGTACATCGGCGACGGCGGCACATCCGAGGGTGCTTTCTACGAAGCGCTCAATCTGGCCGGCGCTCGCGCCCTTCCCGTGGTATTCGTCATCGTGAACAACGGCTGGGCGATCTCGGTCCCGGTGTCATCGCAAACGGCCGCGCAGACTTTGGCGCAAAAGGCGGTGGCGGCGGGTGTTCGCGGCGTGCAGGTCGACGGCAACGATGTGTTCGCCGTTCGCGAAGTGGTTGGCGAGGCGCTCGACGCCGCCCGGCGCGGCGCCGGACCCTGCCTGGTGGAGGCGCTGACGTACCGTTTGAGCGATCACACGACCGCGGATGACGCAAGCCGCTACCGGTCCGGCCAGGAAGTCATGGATGCCTGGGCGCTCGAACCCATGATTCGGATACGCGAATTTCTGGTCAATGCCGGACATTGGGATGCCGCCAAGGAATCGGCGCTGCTGGACGAATGCGCACAGGCCGTCGAGGCGGCCGTGAGTGAATACCTGGGAACGGCGAAAGAATCGTCGGACGCGATGTTCGAACACTTGTTCGCTGAGCTGCCGGCGCACCTGCGCGAACAGCGCGAGATCGCCCGCAAGTACGGCTCCAGGCCAAGCGGTCATTGAATTGGCGAAAATCACCATGGTTGAAGCCATTGCGATGGCGCATGGCTGGGAAATGCAGCATGACGCCGACGTGGTCGTGATCGGACAGGATGTCGGCGTCAACGGCGGCGTATTCCGCGCGACCGCGGGGCTGCAGGAGCGCTTCGGCAAGGACCGGGTGCAAGATACGCCGCTCGCCGAGGCGATGATCGCAGGCATGTCCGTGGGCATGGCGACGCATGGGCTGAAACCGGTCGCTGAAATTCAATTCATGGGCTTCCTGTATCCGGCGTTGGATCAGATCGTCAATCACATGTCGCGGATGCGCAATCGCACCCGCGGCCGCCTGAGCTGCCCGGTGGTCATCCGAACGCCGCACGGCGGCGGAATTCATGCCCCCGAGCACCATTCCGAAAGCACCGAAACCCTGCTGTGCCACATACCGGGAATACGCGTGGTCTGCCCCTCGTCGCCGGCGCGCGCCTACGGCCTGTTGCTGGCGTCGATCCGCGATCCGGACCCCGTGATGTTCCTGGAACCGGTGCGGCTGTATCGCGCGATGCGCCAGGAAGTCAGCGACGACGGCCGGGCGCTCCCGCTCGATGCTTGTTTCATCCTGCGCGAAGGCCGCGATGTGACCATAGTGACCTGGGGTGCGATGACCATCGAAACGCTGGGCGCGGTCGCCGAACTCGACCAGCGAGGGATCAGTGCCGAAGTCATCGATCTTGCCACCTTGAGCCCGATCGATATCGAGACGATTCTCGATTCGGTGTCCAGAACCGGCCGGCTCGTGATCGTGCATGAGGCCGCCCGCAACGTCGGCGTGGGCGCCGAGATCGCCGCGCTCGTCGCAGAACACGGCCTGTATGATTTACAGGCGCCCATACAGCGCGTCGCCGGATTCGACACCGTCATGCCGCTGTTCCGGCTGGAGCACGATTACATCCCGAGCGTGCAGCGCATCGTCGATGCCGTGCAATTGACTTTCGCCGATTAGGGACCTCCATGAGCACCTTCAAACTTCCGGATTTGGGCGAAGGCCTGGCCGAAGCCGAGATCCTCGAGTGGCACGTGCAGGTGGGCGATCATGTGCGGGTCGATCAACCCATGGTGTCGGTGGAAACCGCCAAAGCGGTGGTCGAAGTGCCGGCGCCCTGCAGCGGAGTGGTGACCGCCCTGCGCGGCGCACCCGGCGACATCGTGCCCACCGGGGCCCCGCTCATCGAATTCGATTCCGGCACCGTCGTCGGCAGCATGCCGGCGACCAGCGACGAGGAATTCGTCGAGTCGGCAAGGGTGGGAGGCGCGCACCTGCACGCCGACGCGCGCGGCCGCGCCAGCACCCGCGAACGCGTCATGCCGGCGGCGCGAGCGCTGGCAAGGCGCCTGAGCGTCGATCTCGCGGCGGTTCAAGGCGGCGGCCGCGCCGGCCTGATCACGCTCGACGATGTACTGCGGCACGTTGATTTGCTGCCAGGCTCGAGCGGCCCCGGCGGCCCCGGCGGCCCCGGCAGCGCCGGCGGCCCCGTGAGCGGCGTCCCCAGCCCCCCGAGCGGCGCCCTGGGTGCCGCGAACGGCGATGCCGGCGCAAACGGTGCCAATCCGCACAACGGCGGCGCCACGCCGAATGACGTCGCCGGTCCCGGCACGGCCGAGCCGTTGCGCGGCATGCGGCGCGCGATGGCGCACAGCATGTCGCTGTCGCGCGATCAAGTGGCCGGCAGCACCGTGTGCGATGACGCCGACATTCATCACTGGACGCGGCGCGGCGACTACATGCTGCGCCTCATGCGTGCGATGATATGCGCCTGGCGCGCTGAACCCGCGCTCAATGCCTGGTACGATGCCACCCGCCATGCGCGTCTGCTGCGCAAGTCCATCGACCTCGCGATCGCCGTGGACACCCCCGGCGGGTTGATCGTTCCGGTGGTGCGAAACATCGAGAGCAAGACGCCGCAAGAGTTGCGCGAAGCCGTGGTCGCGCAGAAGCAGGCGGCGCATCAACGCCGCACGCCGCCGGAGGATCTGCGCGAATTCACGCTGATGTTGTCGAATTTCGGCACCCTTGCGGGCCGCTACGGCATCCCCCTGGTGGTGCCTCCCGCGGTCGCCATTCTGGGCGCCGGCAAAGTGCGCGAGGATGCCGTCGTCGTCGAAGGCAAAGTGCTGGCGCACCGGCGCATGCCGTTATCATTGAGCTTCGATCACCGCTGCATCACGGGCGGCGAAGCGTGCCGCTTCCTGGCGGCAGTCATTGCGGATCTCGAACGATCCGACTAACGCGGGGGTTAACTCATGTACCAAGCCTCATCGGAACAACATCGCAAAATCGTAGCCGCCGTCGTGCGCGCAGCGGTTCGCCCCGCCAAACTGACGCGCGGCTTGGACCGGCGGCGATTTCTGCAGGCGTACTACGCCAACGTCGACGCGCAGGACCTCGCCGTGCGCGATCCTGCGGAGCTGGCCGCCGCGGCGCTGTCGCACCTCAAATTCGCCGAAGGCAGGCGCAGGCTGGCCCTGGTGCGGGTATTCAACCCGACCATGCGCGAGCATGGATACCTATCCCCGCACACCGTCATCGAGATGGTCAACGACGACATGCCCTTTCTCGTCGATTCGATCAATCTCGCGCTGACCGAGCGCGCGCTCACCCTGCATTTTCTGGCCCATCCCGTGTTCGAGGTCACGCGCGGCAGCGGCGGAACGTTGCGCTCCTTGCGGGAGCGGCGCGAAACGCCCAAGGACAAGAAGCAACGCCTGGAATCGTTCCAACACATGGAGGTGGATAGGATCGTGGATCCGGCCACACTGCGTTCGTTGGCCGCGCAGATCGAGCGCAGCATGCGCGACGTGCGCGTGGCATGCGCCGATTGGGGCAAGATGCAGCATGCGGCCCGGCAAACGGCGGAAGACTTGAATTCCTTGGGCGCGCGCTTCGACCCGCGCGACGTGGGCGAGACTCGCGCACTCCTCGCCTGGATGGAAAACCGGCATTTCACCTTCCTGGGCTACCGTGAATACCGGCTGCGGGGCCGGCAGGGGAACGAAGCCTTGGTGCCGATCGAAGCCACCGGACTCGGCATCCTGCGCCGAGGCCACAAACAGCCGACCAGCACCACCCGCACTTCATCCGCCGACATCCGCCGTCAAAGCCGCTCGCGCGATCTGACTCTCGTCACCAAGGCGAATTTCCAGTCGACCGTGCACCGGCCCGGTTATCTGGATTACGTCGGCGTCAAACGCTTCGACGCCAAGGGCCGCTTGATCGGCGAGCGGCGGTTTTTGGGCTTGTGGACTTCCGCGGCATACAACACCAACCCCCGCGAGATTCCCCTGTTGCGCCACAAGGTCGCGCAAGCAGTGGAACACTTTGCGCTTGCGCCCGACAGTCACGACGGCAAGGCGCTGCAGCAAATTCTCGAGTCCTTTCCGCGCGATGAATTGTTCCAGGCGAGCGTTGCGGAACTGAACCGCATCGTCACCGGCATATTCGGACTGCAGGAGCGGCCGCGGGTGCGCGTGCTGCTGAGGCGCGACCCTTTCCACCGCTTCTATTCGTGCCTGGTCTTCGTACCGCGCGAAAAATACAATACGCAGGTCCGTCAGCGCATCGAGCGGGTGATACGCGAAGAGTTTTCCGCGGTCGGCATGGAATCGCAGGTGCAGATCTCGGAATCGAACTTGGCCCGCGTCCACATCGTCGCGCGCACGCTGCCGAACGATCGCACCCCCGTCGATCATGACGCATTGGAGCGGCGCGTCGCCGCCGCGGTCCGATCCTGGCTGGACTCTTTCAAAACGGCCTTGTTGGCGCGCTTCGACGAAACTTATGCGTTGCGGCTCTTCGCAACCTACGCCCAGGCCTTCCCCGCCGCCTACACGGAGGATTTTCAGGCCGATGCCGCCGCTGTGGACGTATCGTTCCTCGAAGCCGTCGAAAAAGAGCCTGCGCGGCTGCATCTGGATATCTACAGACCCGAACCGCGGCGCAAGGACAAATTCTTCCTGAAAATATTCCGCGACCGGGACGCGATTCCGATTTCGGACCTGTTGCCCATGCTGGAGAACATGGGCCTCAAGGTGATAGCCGAGCGGCCCTACGAACTGGAGTTCGCCGGCGGCCGGCGCGCCTGGGTTCAGGACCTCGAGCTCGTGATGAAGGCGGCCACCGTGATCCGCTTCGAGACGCTGGAGCACGAAATCAAGAGCGCTTTCACGGCGGTCTGGACCGGCCGCATGGACAACGACAGCTTCAATCAATTGACCCTGTCGGCCGGCGTGCCGTGGCGCCTCGTGATCGTCATGCGCGCCTATTGCCGGTATCTGCTGCAAACGGGGCTGCCGTTCAGCCAGGGCTATATTGCGCAAGTGCTGGTGAACAATGCGCCGATCGCCAAGACGCTGACCGAGTTGTTCATCACCAGATTCGATCCGGATATTCCTGCAGCTGCGCGGCAAAGCGCGCTGGTCCGGCTCGACAAGCTCATCCGCGCGGCGCTCGAGGAAGTAACGCGTTCCGACGAGGACCGGATCCTGCGCGCGCTGTGCAGCGCGCTGACGGCGACCGTGCGCACCAATGCCTATCAAACCGATGCATCGGGCCAGTTGAAGGAATATCTGTCCTTCAAGATGGAAAGCCGCCACCTGCGCGAGCTGCCGCTGCCGAAGCCGCTGTTCGAAATCTTCGTCTTCTCGCCGCGCATGGAAGGCGTGCACTTGCGCATGGGCTACGTGGCGCGCGGCGGCATCCGCTGGTCGGATCGGCGCGAGGACTTCCGCACCGAAGTGCTCGGCCTCATGAAGGCGCAGCAGGTGAAGAACACCGTGATCGTTCCGGTGGGAGCCAAGGGAGGATTCGTCGTCAGGCGCATGCCGAGCGAACGCGAAACGCAGCGTGCCGAGGTGATCGCGTGCTATCAAACGCTCATCCGCGGGATGCTGGACATTACCGACAACATCGTCGACGATAAAATCGTCGCGCCCCCCATGGTGGTTCGCCACGACGCCGACGACGCCTATCTGGTGGTGGCGGCAGACAAGGGCACCGCGACTTTTTCGGACATCGCCAATGCGATTTCGGAAGAGTACGGCTTCTGGCTCGGCGACGCATTTGCCTCGGGCGGCTCGGCCGGCTACGACCACAAGAAGATGGCGATCACCGCGCGCGGCGCATGGGAGTGCGTGAAGCGGCATTTTCGCGAAATCGGCATGGACATCCAGAGCAAGGACTTCACCGTCGCCGGGATCGGCGACATGGCAGGGGATGTTTTCGGCAACGGAATGCTGCGATCACCCCACATCCGGCTGGTCGCGGCCTTCAATCACATGCATATTTTCATCGATCCGCAACCGGACCCCGCGCGTTCGTTCAGCGAACGCGAACGCTTGTTCAAGATGCCGCGCTCATCGTGGGATGATTATTCACGCGGTGCGATTTCGAAGGGCGGCGGCGTTTTTTCCCGGAGCGCGAAGAACCTGACTCTGTCGCGCGAAGCGCAGGTGCTGCTCGAGCTTCCGGCGCAAGTCACGCCGAACGAAGCGATCAGGGCCATTCTGAAGTCGCATGTCGATTTGTTTTGGAACGGCGGCATCGGCACCTACGTCAAGGCCGGCGGCGAGAGCAATGGCGACGTCGGCGATCGGAGCAACGACGCGGTGCGGATCGACGCCCGTGAATTGAACTGCAAGGTGTTCGGCGAGGGCGGCAATCTGGGCGTGTCGCAGCTCGGGCGCATCGAGTTCGCGCGGCGCGGCGGCCGGCTCAATACGGACTTCATCGACAACTCCGCCGGCGTGAACTGCTCGGACGTCGAAGTCAACTTGAAGATTCTCTTGAACGGCGCCGTTCGTGCCGGGGAAATCACGCGCGCGGCGCGCGATCGGCTGCTGGTACAGATGACGGGCGAAGTGGCCGGGCTGGTGCTGCGCAATAATTACCTGCAAAGCCAGGCGATCAGCACCAGTGAATTCCAGTCGAAAGAGCGCCTGAGCGAGGGCGCCTACGTGATCCGCGCGCTCGAACGTTCCGGCGATTTGAACCGCTCGCTGGAGTTCCTGCCGACCGAGGAGGAAATCGCCGAGCGCCGCAAGGCCGGCGAGGGGCTCACGCGGCCGGAGCTGGCCATCATCTTGAGCTACGGCAAGATTTGGCTGTACCGCTCGCTCATCAACTCCAACGTCCCCGAAGATCCCTACCTGTCCGCCGAGCTCAGCCGCTACTTCCCGACTCCGGTGCAGCAGCGCTTCGAGGTGCGATTGAAGCGGCATCGCCTGCGCCGGGAGATCATCTCGACGGCGATCACCAATAGTTTGATCAATCGCATGGGTCCGGTATTTCCGGTTCGCGCGCAAGACGACACCGGCGCGGACCCGGCGGCCATTGCGCGCGCCTACAGCATCGCGCGCGAAGTGTTCGCGGTCCGCGATATTTGGGCGCAGATCGAAGCGCTCGACAACCGCATCCCGGCCGCCGTGCAATATACGGCGATGTTTCAAGCCACGCGCCTGCTGCGGCATATGACTTACTGGCTGCTCGAGAACCGGCGCAAGGATCTCGGTATCGAACGCGCGGTGCAGCGTTATGCCGCCAAAGTATCCGAGCTGTTCCGCGAACTGTCCGGCGTGCTGAGCGTCACCGAGCAGGCAAGATTGAACGTGCTGCGTTCCCGGCTCATCGAGCAGCAGGTGCCGGAGCATCTCGCCGCGCGGATTGCATCGCTGGAAGCGCTGCACTGCGCCTTGGACTTGGCCGAGGTCGCCATGGCCACGCGTCTGAACATTGTCTACGCGGCCAAGGCGTACTTCGATCTCGGCGAGCGGATCGGATTGACCTGGATCAAGGAACAAATAGAAAGCCTGGGCGCCGACGGTCACTGGCAGGCGGTCGCCCGCGGCACGTTGCGCGACAATCTGTATGCGTTGCAAAGCCAGATCACCACGGCGGTGCTGGGATGCAAGGGCAGAGAGGCCGGCGCCAAAGTCGACGGATGGATCGCCCGTCATTCGCCGTCCGTCGAGGCATTGAAGCGGATCGTCGTCGATCTGCGCACGGGTTCACAGGCGGATTTCGCCACGCTGTCGGTCGCGCTTCAGGCAGTCAGGCGTCTTGCGCAGGATTGACGTTTTTGACCAGGACCAACGTTTTGACCAGGATCAATGATTTGACCAGCATCGGCGAGCCGGGGCCGCAGGCGGCGGGTTTCGGCGCGGATTATCTGCAGGCGCGCATCGTGCGGGAATTCGCGCTGGCGAAGCACATCGGCGTGATCGTCGAGTCCGCCGACGACGGCGCGGTGATCCTGCGCGCGCCGATTGCCACCAATGTCAATTACAAGGGAAGCGCATTCGGCGGCAGCTTGTATTCAATTGCGGTGCTGACCGGTTGGGCCTGGGTCACGCGCTATCTCGCAACGCGAAGCTTTTGCGCGGACGCGGTGATCCAGGAATCGAATATGCGCTTTCTGGTGCCGGTCTACGGTGAGTTGCGGGCCAGCGCCGCCGCGCCGTCCGGCGCGCAAATCGATAAATTCCGCAGAATGCTGCTGCGCGCCGGCCGCGGGCGGATTCCGCTGCGCGTGGAGATACACGAAGGGCAGGTTCTGGCCACGATCTTCGAAGGCGTGTTTGCGGCGGCCATTCGCCGGCAGGAGGGCATTTAAGTGGCTGGAAAGCTGATCTTGGTCCGTCATGGACAGAGCATCTGGAACGTCGAGAATCTGTTCACCGGCTGGCATGACGTCGACTTGAGCGATCAAGGGCTGAAGGAGGCGGCGGCCGCCGGCCGCGAATTGCTGCGCGAAAAGCTCCTGCCGCAGGTTGCCTTCACCTCGGTCTTGAAACGCGCGATCCGCACGCTCTGGTTGATTCTCGATGCCGCCGACCGCATGTGGATTCCCGTGGAGCGCAGCTGGCGCCTCAACGAACGCCACTATGGCGCCTTACAGGGGCTCAACAAGGCACAGACGGTCGAGAAGCACGGCGCAGCGCAGGTCAAGATCTGGCGCCGCAGCTACGACATTCCGCCCCCGCCTCTGAGCCCGGATGATCCGCGCCATCCGCGCTTCGATCCCCGGTATGCCGATGTGGATCCGGCCTTGCTGCCCGCGACGGAATCCCTCAAAGACACGCTGGCGCGCGCCCTGCCCTATTGGGAATCGCGGATAGCTCCCGAACTCAAAGCAGGCAAGACCGTGCTCGTCGTGGCGCATGGCAACTCACTGCGCGCATTGATCAAAATGCTCGACAAGATGACCGAGAGCGACATCGTGGAATTCAACGTTCCGACCGGCGTTCCGATGATCTACGACTTGGATGAACGGCTGCAACCGCTGGGCCATCGATTCCTCGGCGACCCGCAAGCGATCGCAGCAGCGCAGGATGCGGTGCGCCGGCAAACGGAAAAAAAGTGACGTGCGCGGCGCGTAAGCTCGATTCAGGCGGCGCCCAGGCTCGATCCGGGTCATGTATCCGGCGCGATGGCCAGTTTGATGCCGGAGAGTGCTTCGGTGAAATCGACCTGGCAGGACAAACGGGAGGTGGAGTCGCGGAAATCGGGTAATTCCTTGAGCAGTTCCAGCTCATCGCTATGCGGCTTCGGCAGCTTGGGCACCCAGTTTTCGTCGACATACACGTGACAAGTTGCGCAAGAGCAAAGACCACCGCAAATTGCAGCGACGCCGTAGTCGAGCTCACGCAGTATCTCCATGATCTTCAAGCCGGGCTTCGCCTCGATCTCATGCTCTTTTCCGTCCCGGTCCACTACCATCATCCGCGCCATTTAAGGCCTCCGTTAAGTAATCCCCCCGTGGGGTTCGTCGCCTGGGGTGGTAGTGTGCCGGATCTTGTTCGGCGCGACTACACGAGTTCGCCGTCGAGACGCGTTCTGAGCAGCCGGGCGCGGGCCGCCACGCTCTTTGGCGCCGCGCCGCGCCGTAGATTCAAATACAGCTCGCTCCACAACAAACAAACGTAATCGTACAGCCAAATCAGCAGTTGCAGCCGCGACCATTCATCGCCCGTCGGCGCGCGGCCCGTGTAATTCGCGAGCAAATCGTGCTTGAGCCCGTCCTCGAGATCGTTGTTGGCGCTCCAGCCGGCCAAATCCCACAATGGATCCGACGCGTGAGCGTACTCCCAGTCGAGCAACACCAAAGAGCGGCCGCGGTCGATGAGATTCAGGACATGCAAGTCGCTGTGGCACACCACGGGCGGGGCGCCCGGCAGTTCCGCAAGCAGTGTCAACCGCCGGTCGACGGCGGCGGGATCGGCCGGCTTTACCAACGATTCCGCGCTCATGCGCCGCCGCACCAGCGCGGCACGATAGTAGTCGATCCATTTTGCCGGGTTCATGACGCGGGCCGGCAGCGGCATGGGCAACGCATGGATACGGCGCGCGAGCCGTGCAATTCTGGCGATATTCGGCCGCCGCCGCACGTCCTCGGGAGTCCACGGCCGTCCTTCCACCCAGCGCGCGACCAGAATCCCGCGTTGCGGGTCGCAATATTCCAGCGCGGGCGCAAGATCCGCACGGGCGGCGCTGGCGAGCAGCCGCGCCTCCCACGCGTGGTCGAGGCCGAGTGCGTAGGGATCGGCCCCTGCCACGCGCAGCGCGTAGGCGTGACCATTGCGCAGCACTTTATAGGTCTCGTTGACGAGCCCCAGCCCCAGGCGGCGGATGTCGGGTGTTCCGTTGCCCGGCACACAGCGTTCCGCAAGGCTCTCGAGGTCACTCGGCCGCATGGGCCGTCGGCGGCAGGCTGCGGCGCCATTCACGCATGCCGATCACGATCAAGATGAGATACAGGCCGAACAGCAGCATGGTCATATACAGATGCCGCGTGAAATATAAACACAGGCCGGCGGAATCGATCACCAGCCACCAGTGCCAGTTCTCGTAAACCTTGCGTGCGACCAGAAAGGTGGCGAATACGCTGGACCAGGTCACCATGGAATCCACGAAGGGCCATGCAGCGGGCGTGTATCGCCGCAACAAATACGAACTGATCAACGAGAGTCCGACGATGCCCAGCAAACCCGCTGCATGGCGCAGCGCCGGCCAGCGGCTCACCCGGAGAGCAGCGCCGCCCTTGCCATGCGACCATGCCCAAAAGCCATATATCGCCATGGCGGCATAGAAGGCATTCAACATCGACTCCATGTACAGCCGGGCGCCGAAGAGCACCCATACGTACAGACAGGAGCTCAAAAACGCCGCGGCCCAACACGTGAGCTGCTGGCGGATCGCCAGCAAGAGATATGCCACCGCAAGCGCGGCTGCGATGACTTCGGTCCAGCTCGTGCCGCGCCATGCGCCGACGAGCTGCGCCGACAGATCGCGAATCACGGCGGTGCCAGGCCCGGGAGCACCTTCATGACGAACACGAGTTGCGGAGCATCGGCGGCGGAGCGGGTCATCTCTTCGGTCAGAACCGCCATCACCTGATCGAGATCACCCCAGATTTGCGTTGCCAGCGCATTGGTCAGCACCACCAATCCCGGGTGCGTGTTCAGGCGGTCGATGAACGCCTGGATGGCGACCCGGTAACCCACGGTCAACGGGTACATACTGATTTCGACGGCTGCACGCATCTGGATTTACCTACTCCCTACGCCGGGATTAACCGGGTCAGGTTCAACGGGTTCGCAGGTCGATCGACTATTCGATATCCCACGTCTCAGGCCTACTCAGGAGACCACCCCAAGGTTCACGGAAGTGTAGCCTGATGCGCCGATGCGTGCAAAACTCTCGAACCAGGCAGCGGAGACTCCCTTGCGCATTTTTCAAGTCGATGCATTTACATCCACGCGCTTTACCGGCAATCCGGCCACCGTAGTGCTCGACGCCGACGGGCAAAGCGACGCCACGCTGCTGTCCATCGCCCGTGAATACGCGCATGCCGAGGTGGCTTTCACGTTCGCGGCAAACGCGCCGGATCACGATGTCCGTCTGCGCTTCTTCAACGCCCGTAAAGAAGCGCCCTTCGTGGGACATGCGACGCTCGCCGCCCATGCCGTCCTCCTTGCCCTGGGCCGACGCAGCCTGGGGTCATGCCGTCAATATTCCGGCACCGGCATCATCGAGGTCACGGCGCGCACCGAGCCGCTTGCCGGCGCAAAAACCCTCATAGAGTTCCGCCAAACGGTGCCGGAACTGGATGTGCCGCTGCCGTTCAAGACCACGCTGCGCGTTGCCGAGGCCTTGCGGCTGCCGGCAACCCATTTGCATGAAATCATGCCGGCGCGAATTGCCCGCAAGGGCGGCACCCGGCTTCTCGTGCCCGTCGCCGACCCCCGCCGGTTGGACACGCTTGCGCCGAATTTCGATACCTTGGGATCCATCGGCGCCGAGCTGGGCGCGGATGGTTTCTTCGTTTTCGCCTTGAATCGGCATTCGGACGAACTATCGACCGAATCGCGCATGTTCTGCCCTGCCCTTGGCATTCTCGAGGATGCGGTCAGCGGCAACGCGCACGCCATGTTGGCGGCCTATCTGTGGGATCTAGGGCAACTCGGCAAGAATTCGAGCGCTTTCACAGGCTACCAGGGCCGGCAGATGAACCGGCCCGGGCAGGTCAGCGTGAGGCTCGAGAAAGACCAGGGCACCCTGCTTGCGGCGCATATCGGCGGCACCGCGATCATCGTCAGCGAGGGCACTCTGGCCTTTTAGAGGAAGATGGGCCGGCTGCCGGCCCATCCGCAGGGCTCGAGTCTTACGGCGACGCCGCGGCCGACGTCGCGAGATCCAGCTTCAAGGTCGTCGCCACGGCGTCGATCTTTGCCTTCACGTCTTTCGCGGTCGTCACGGCTTCGTCCAGATTGCCCCCGGCAAACGCCGCCTGCGCCTTGGACCAAAGCGAGGTCGCGTCATCCAAGCCGGCCTTTGCCCCGTTGACATCGATACCGGCAGCCAGCTTCTTGCTGGATTTCTTGCTCAACAGGTCGATGCGGTTCTGAATCGCGGTGACGTCCCTCGGCAGTGCCTCGGCCATGGCGGCCCATTGATCATTGAGCGCCTTGACCATTTCATCCTTCTTGGCGGCGGCGGACGTCGCCAATGCCTGCGCGGCGCTCAAGACCGACGGTGCGCCCGTCACGACCGCGGCATAGTCCTTCTTGTCGAACGATGCTTTGAGAGCGTCGAGCTTGGATTGCACGTCCGCTAACTGATCGGGTACGTACTTCGCGGCTTCCGCCGATGCCGCGGTAACCGTCGACTGGATATCGCCTATGAGCTTCTGCGCCGGCTCCTTCTGGCCAGCGCATGCCGCCAGCACGAGCGCCGCCATGGAAATCAAGGCGATGTGACTGACTCGGTGGATCAAATGCATGACGGGACTCCTAATCCTAAGTTGAGGAACGACACTCCGGATTCTAGCTCAATTCGCGGCGGGCGCGCTCCAACCACTCGGCTTGCGCCTTGCGGTAATGCGCCGGACTCAGCCGGGCGCCATCCAGCAAATCCTTGAGCACGCCGCGCGCGTCCTGCAATTTGCCGCGCCGCTTGAGCAGCAAACCGTAGCGCAGGCGCGCTTCCGCGCCTGGATATCCCGGTGCGATCGTCGCGTATTCGCGCTCTGCCTCGTCGAGCGAGTCCTGCGCTTCGAGCGTGCGGGCATACAACAACTGCGCGTCCGTCGACTTGAACTCCGGGTTATGCGCCGTCATTCGCTCCAGCGTCGCCCGCGCCGCCGTGAAGTCCTTGTCGGCAAAATACGCCCGCGCCAAGCCCAGCAGCAGGGTTGGATCATGCTCGAAAACGCCTTTCAATCCGCCTTGATAGACATCGACGGCCGCATCGTACTGGCTGCGCTCGAACAGCTCCTCCGCGAGCCGGCGGCGCGCGTCGACATTGCCGGAGATTTCCACCTCGGCGCTGGCGCGGCGCAGGTCGCGGTCCGGATCGATCATGCGCCGTACCCCCGACTTGGCGCGGCGCGCAGTTCTGCCGCCGAATACGCCAGGCAGGATTTCCACCGCGACGTAGACGATGGGGCCGATGGCCGGCAGCAGCGCGATGGCCCAGATCCACAGGAAGTTTCGCCCCGTCTTGATCACGTGCACGATCAAGGCGGCCTGTATGGCGATTGAAAGGATCGAGATGAGAAACAATGGCAACGCCTCCGGATGGTCGATACGCGCTGGGCGCCAATCCGAACATTGTAGCGACAATCCTCAATCTACCGCGTACGCCCGCCTCTCGTGTAAACGCAGTGCATGCGTCATCCCGCGCGGTAGGTCTTCCGCGTGGTGCACGGCGACGATCAGCGTCAACCGCCGCTTCATCAGACCTGCCAGCAAGCGCTTCATGATGCGGCGTTGCTTGGGGTCGAGGCCCGTCAACGGCTCATCCAGCAACAGGATGCGCGCATTCGCCGTCATCGCGCGCGCAATCAGAGCACGCCGCAGTTGGCCGTAGGACAGCTCGCGCGGCTTCGCTCGCGCAACCGCCAGCAGGCCGAAGAACCTGAGCCAGCGCGTCGCCATCCGTCGATCCTGCGCGGTCGGCGCATCGACGAGACCGATGCTGGAATAACGCCCGCTCGCCACCAAATCCAATATGCTCGACTCCACCGCATAAGTGCTTTGCAGCTCCGGCGAGACGTAGCCGATCTGTCGTTTCCAGTCCGCGATCGGCGTGCCCGCGGGAAATCCGCCGCGCTCGATTCGCCCGCCCAAGGCCGGCGATAAATCGCCGTAGAGCAGCTTTAGAAAACTGGATTTTCCGGCGCCGTTCGCACCGTACACGGCCCAGTGCTCGCCGCTTCGCAATTCCCAATTGAGATCGCGCAACACCGCTCGATAGTCCACGTACAAGTCGACGTGTTCCAGCCGCAGGAGCAGCGTCGCGCCGCCCGCCGTACGCGCCGCTCGCGCCGTACGCGCCGTTCGCGCCGCAGGCGATGCAGGCGATGCGCCCGCCGGGCGCACCCGCGGCGGCACTGACGCAGCCAAGTTCTCGCCGGCGTGTTCAATCAGGCGTTCGAGATCCGCGCGCCGCAGGCGCTTGACCGCTCGTACCCGGCCTTCCTTGAGTTCGAGCACGCGGCGCGTTCCCCGCGGTACGTCGATCGCCCGGTGCGCCGTTGCGATCCACGACTGGCCGCGGCGCCTGGCGGCATCGAGCACGGCGTCGAGGCGCCGCCGATAGTCGGCGTCGAGCCCGTTGTAGAACTCGTCCAACAGCAGCCAGTCCGGCTCCTGCACCAGCGCGCGGGCCAACAGGGCAAGGCGCTTCTGCCCGTACGACAGGGACAGGAACTCGCGCGCCGCATGGCGGTAGAGACCGCAGGCGCGCAACGCCGCGGCGACCCGCCTTTGCTCCTGCGGTGTGACGGGCTGGAGCAGCAAATCCGTGCGGTGCAGACCGGTTGCCACCAAGTCGCGCACGCTAAGATTCCAGCCATAACGCTCATATTTATCCTGGCGCTCGGCGCCGATGTAGGCGATGCGCTGCTTTGCCTCGATCAGATCGGCCGGAGCCCCATTCAATCGATAGCTGCGCCCCGTGCGGGCCGGTCGCCGTTCGGGACCCCGGGGCGTCGGCCAGATGTCGCCGCAGAGCAGCTTGAGCAGCTGCGTCTTGCCGGCGCCATTGTCGCCGAGCAGCGCCCAACGCTCCCCGGGCTTGAGATGCCAGGAGATGTCCCGCAACACCCATTTGCTGCCGCGCCGCACGCTCACTGCGCGCAGCGACATCGTGAGCCGCTCTGTCATGCCGGGATGGACCGCCAGACGCCGTCGGTTTCGGCCGCGCGGCCGTCGCGAGCCAGCTTGATCAAATGCGCCTCCAAGGTCAGCCGCGCCCAACCATGGCGCTCGACGGCCACATCGTCGTAAACGACCGGGGTCAGCGTCTGCAGCGTGGCGGCGCCCAAGCGGCGAAGTTGGCGCAGCACTTTGTCCTCGCGAGCCATGCGATGCGCGCGCAATGACTCGAGAGCCTGCTTACCGTCCTCTATGATGCCGCCGTGCCCCGGAGCAATGCGCTCGAAATCATGGGATTTCAGTTTGTCGATCGAGTTCAAATACGCCGCCATGTCGCCGTCGGGCGGTAATATCACGGGCGTCACGCCCTCGAGCACGTGATCTCCGGTAAACAGCAGCCGCTCGCCCTCCAGCAAGTAACAGCAGCAATTGGATGCGTGTCCGGGGGTATGGATCGCGGCCAAATCGCAATCGCCCAATTTCAGGTGTTCACCGTCGCCGGGCCGGCGGTCAGGCACGAAGCTCTGGTCCTGGCGGCCGTCCGCAGGGGGCGGCAAACCGATGATTGGCGCGCCGGTCCGCGCGGCAAGCGGCATTGCAAGCGGCGAATGGTCGGGGTGCGTATGAGTCACGATGATCCAGCGAATGGCGCGGCCGGCAGCCGCCAGAATGGCCTCGAGGTGCCGTCCATCATCGGGCCCCGGATCCAGCACCGTCACTTCGCGTAGCCCCAGCAGATACGTGTTGGTGCCGGGTCCCGTCATCAGACCCGCATTGCCTGCCACAATACGGCGCACGCCGGAAGATATGGAGACGCACTTCTCGGGAGTGAGTTGAGTTCTGGCGTCCAACGGCGTTCGGCGGCTGTTTTCGGATATTGGGAAGTTCAGTGATCGGCGTCCCATTTTGGCACAGTTGCGATGGGCGGCGGAGCCGCTACACTGGGCACATGTCAAAGTCGCCGAACGCCAGACGAATTGGTGGTCCTCTGTCTTGGGAACAATTGGCACGCCCGGACACCGAACAGTGCCAACGATTCCTGGCTGAGTCGCTGTCGCTGCTGCTCGCCGACTTGCTGCGATCGGTGCTGTCCGACGCCAGCCCCGCGTTGCCGGCGGACGAAGCAGCGGTCGAACGCTACCGCAATCTTTCCGACTCGCTGGCCGACGGCGAATCGCGCCGCCGCACGAGCCTCGGGATCACGCGGGCCGGGTTGGCCAAGCGCTGCGTGACCTGGCTGAAACTGCTGCTGACACCGCCGCCCAACGCAACGTCCAGCGCGCCGATGCGCGAATTCGTGGACGCCCTGGGCCTGTTTCCGGCCTTGTTCGACAGCGAGCCGTCGGCCCGCTCGCGCCGGGCGCGGCTTACCTGGCTTCTCACCCATGACCGAAGGCTGGATGCCAGCACCCGCGAGGCGGCTACCGCCCTGATAGAGGCCTGTGAGCATTTGGGCGTTCTGCTCTGGCCTGATGCGGAAACCGCCTGACACCCCTACGCATGCGAGGCGTATAGTGCGGGGTTGAGCCTTTCTCGTGCCGGCCGGAGTTTTCGCATGCAAACACCTTCCACACCTGAATCCGGTGCCGCCGGGGCATCGATAGCTGCTGCGCCGGCACCCAGCGCCGCGCCCGCGGTAACCCCAACGACTGCATCCGGTGCGCCGGCAGCCAGCGCCGGCACATTGCCGCCGGCTCCCGATAAATCGCGCTTCAAGTTTCAAAAATTGCTGCAGCCGTTCACGGTGGAGCGCGGCTTCGCCACGCCCATCATTTGGTTCTTGCTGGATTGGTTGGTTCTCGGTGCGGCGATCGCCACTCTGCTGTTCGCGGACCCGTGTGGGTCAAAGTATTCGCGTCGCTGGTGGCGGCGCTGTGGATCGCGCGGCTTTTCGTGATCGGCCACGACGCCTGCCACGGGTCTTATACACCCAACAAGACACTCAACAAATGGATCGGCCGAATTGCGTTCCTGCCGTCGCTGACCCCGTACAGCCTGTGGGAAATAGGTCATAACCTCGCGCACCATGGCTTTACCAACCTCAAGGGCCGTGACTACGTCTGGACCCCCTACTCGCCGAAGGAGTTTGCGAATCTGCCGTGGATTCGGCGCCTGCTGGAGCATGTGTATCGCAGCGGTTTCGGCCAAGGCGTGTACTACATGGTCGAGATGTGGTGGAAGAAGCTTTTCTTCCCCGGGCGCAAGCATGTGGCCACTCGCCGCATCAGCTACACCTGGGACAGCCTTTTGGTGGCGGCCTTCGGCATCCTGTGGGTGGGCGGCTTGATAGTCTGGGGCGTCTACAGCGGCAAATCGATTTGGTCGCTGCTGATATTCGGTTTCGCGGTGCCGTTCTTCTTCTGGAATTGCCTGATGGGCTTCGTCATATACGTGCAGCACACGCACCCGCGCGTCGCCTGGTACGAACGGCGCGACGAATGGAGCGCGAACGCCGGCTATGCCACGACCACGGTGCACATCAAGCTCATGCGGCCGCTCGACGGCTTGATCCACTATATTCTCGAGCACGGCGCCCATCACGTGAACATGGGAATTCCGCTCTACCGCCTCAAAGAGGCTCAGGCGCGGCTCACCGCCACTCTCGACGAGCGGCTGAATTCCGAGGTCTTCTCGTGGCGCTACTACTGGAACACGGTCAGGCGCTGCAAGCTGTACGATTTCGCACACCACGCATGGACCGATTTCGACGGCCACATTACCTCGGAGCCGCTGGTCCACGTCCGTTAGCAATGGCCGCACCGGCTTTGCCGGCGTGCGCGCAACTTTCTGAGCTTACCGTGCCGGCAGCGCCGGGTACGCTCAAAACCTGGTCTTGATTCCGGCGAAAGCGCCCAAGGAAGGCTGCAGGAAGCCCACCGGGTTCTCGTAGTGCCTGTCGAACAGATTATTCACCCGTCCGTACACCGTGAGATGTGCGGTGAGGTCGTAGCTCGCGGCAAGGTCCGCCGTCGTATAGGCCGGAGCGCTCAGCCTTTGAATGGAGAAATCGCGATTCCCATCGATCCAGGAGCCCACGAAAAGCACGGTGGCATTGAGCGACAAGCGCTTCGTTGCATGCCACTCGGTGTTCAGGCTGGCCTTGTGCTTGGGCCGGCGCAGCAATTCCTGGTGAAGGATGTCGTCGGTGGCCTCGGTGAACGTGTAGTCCAGGTTGAAAGTCAGGGCCTGCATCGGCCGATAGGAGACGAAGCTCTCCACGCCGTCGGTCAGCGCGCGTCCCACGTTGACCAACGAGCTGAAATCTACGTTGTCGGCGATCAAATTCTTGATGTCGTTGCGAAAGTAAGTGGCACCGAAGCGCACCGCGCCGTTCAACAACGGCTGTTCGAAGCCGAGATCGTACCCCAGGCTGCTCTCCGGCTTCAGATTCGGATTACCGTAGAAAAAGAACGCCGGAAAATTTTGGAACATCTGGCTTAAAGTCGGCGCCTTGAAGCCGGTGCCGACGCTGGCCTTCAACTTGGTTCCGGTGTCCTGGATGACGTAGGCCGGCGCCACCCGGTAGGTCACCTTGCCGCCGAAGCGATTGTTGTCGTCGTAGCGCACGCTCAAGGTGTTGAACAGCGAGTCTCCGAACGCCGACTGCAGCTCCGCGTAGCCGGAATCGATGGTCGTCGAGGCGGAAAGCGGCACGGTCATCTCGTCCCTTTCGTGCTCGGCGCCCAGCACCAGTTTCTCATCGGCGGCGAGCTTGATGTTCCCCTGCCAGTCGATTTTCACGCGCTGGCCGAAGAAATCGCTCTCGGGATTTTCAGGACTCGTCTCGAAGGACTTGATATTGCTGTAGGCGAGCCCTAAGGTCTGCTCCAAGCCGCCGCCGAACGAGCTCAAGTGCCCCGTGGCCCGCGCATAGTACTGGCGGGTGTCGTTTTCACTTTGCGCCGAGTCCGGAAAGTCCATGGGAAAATTATTGTAATTCTCGCCCGTCAGCCGCAGATGCGTGTCGGTGTAGCGCGCCACCAAGCCTAAATCGAATTGATCGGTGACATCGAAACCGAGCTTGGTCGAACCGGTGAGATTGTCGTTGTAGTCGTCGATACGCCGTTCTCCCGGCGCCAGCAGGTCCAACGGCGTGACCGGCGTCGCCCCCGAATGCAGGTGCGCCACGTTCGCCGCGTAGTGGAACCGGTCGGCCGAGCCGCTGACCCCTGCGGCTTGGTTGAAGGTATCGAACGATCCGCCCTCGGCGCCGGCATTGAACTGCGCCGGTCCCGAGCCGCTCTTGGTGATGACATTGATCACGCCGCCGATGGCGTCGGAACCGTAAAGGCCGCTTTGCGGGCCGCGCAGGATTTCGACCTTCGCGACGTCCTCCGTCAGGAATTGGCCGAAGTCGAACGTGCCGGCGGGGCTGCTCGGATCACTGACATCGATGCCGTCGATGAGCACCTTGGTGTGATTGGAATTCGTGCCGCGCATGAACACCGAGGTCTGGCCGCCGGGGCCGCCGCTTTGCACCACGTTGAGCCCCGGTACCTGCTCGAGCACTTCAGGCAGGGATTGAAGCTGTCTCGCCGCGATGTCATCCGCCGTAACCACGGAAATGCTGCTGGCGATTTGCAATTCCGGCGTGGGAATGCGCGTGGCGGTGACCACGATGGTCTCCGGAGTATCTTCGAAATCGGCATTCGCAAATGCTGCGGACGCCAACGAGGCCAAGGTTCCAACGAGGAAAAGAAACGACGATTTGCGCACAAGGTTCTCCCGGACGTAAGGCCCAAGAGCCGGCACGCGAAAGCACATTGACGCTGAATGGATCAACCAACCGCTTCGCGACGACGACTCCAACTGTCGTCGCGACGGTTTCCCCCGCAGCTACCAGCGCACCCCGGCCGATAACAGGACGACGGCGCGAGGCGGGTTTCCTGGCTCCCGGGTCATTGCTTGAGGTCCGCCTTCCCAAGGCCTAAAGCCTCAGTGGATTCGTGGACGCTCGCTCACCGGTTACAGTTGCGGGGGCAGCCGCGGTATTACACCGCGTTCCAATTTAAGTCCCTTGCGGGAACCTTGCGCGTGGCACGATCATACCCGATCTCGCGAAACGGTCAATCCGGGCACGCGCTCGTGAACCGAGTCCCGGCCGCTACTTCTTCAGCTGTTTCGCATGGTGGCGCAGATGATCTGCCATGAAAGTCTGGATGAAGTAATAACTGTGATCGTATCCCGGCTGCATCCTCAAATTCAGCGATTGCCCCGATTTTGCGGCGGCCGCGGCAAACTTCTCCGGCAGCAGCTGCTCGGCGAGAAATTGATCGGCGGTGCCTTGATCGATGAGAATGGGCCCGGGATACGGCCGGCGCGCGACCAGTTCGGTGGCATCGTGTTCGCGCCAGGTTTCGATATCCGGCCCCAGGTAATTGGCGAACGCCTTCTTGCCCCAGGGACATTGCATGGGCGCCGCGATCGGCGCGAACGCGGATACCGAGCGGTACTGCACGGGATTGCGCAAGGCGCAAGTCAGCGCGCCGTGTCCGCCCATGGAATGACCGAATATTCCGGTCGCTTCCGTTGCGGCGGGAAGATGGGCGGCGACGACCTCCGGCAGCTCGCGCGTGACATAACTGTACATCCGGTAGCGTCCCGCCCACGGTGCCTGGGTGGCATCCACATAAAAGCCTGCGGAATAGCCGAAGTCCCAGTTCTCGGCGTCGCCGGGTATGCGCGGTTCGCGCGGACTCGTATCCGGCGAAATCAGCATCAGCCCGAGCTCGGCGGCGGTCGCTTGAGCATGTGATTTGATGGTGAAGGTTTCCTCGGTGCAGGTCAGACCGGACAGGAAGTACAGCACCGGTACCTTGGCCGTGCGCGACTGCGGCGGCAGATAGGCGGAGAACTTCATGGACCCGCCGGTTTCGCGGGATTCGTGCTTGTAGAACCGTTGTACGCCGCCGAAACAGGCATGTTCGGAAATCAGGGTGGGCGCGTTCATCAGTACACCACGACGCTGCGAATCGATTCGCCGGAATGCATCAAATCGAAGGCCTTGTTGATGTCCGTGAGGGGCATTCGATGGGTGATGAGATCATCGATGTTGATCTTGCCGTCCATGTACCAATCGACGATCTTCGGCACATCGGTTCGCCCGCGCGCGCCGCCGAACGCCGTGCCCTTCCAGACGCGCCCGGTCACCAACTGGAACGGCCGGGTGCTGATTTCCTTGCCGGCTCCGGCGACGCCGATCACCACCGACACGCCCCATCCACGATGGCAGCATTCCAGTGCCTGGCGCATCAGATCCACATTGCCGACGCATTCGAAACTGTAGTCCGCTCCGCCGTCGGTCAGAGCCACCAGGTGAGCCACCAGGTCGCCGCCGACGTCCTTGGGGTTCACGAAGTGCGTCATGCCGAATTTCTCGGCCAGCGCCTTGCGGCCCGGATTCAGATCCACGCCGATGATTTTATTCGCACCCACCATGCGGGCGCCCTGGATGACATTGAGCCCGATGCCGCCCAGACCGAACACCACCACATTGGCGCCGGCCTCGACCTTGGCCGTGTTGATCACGGCGCCTATGCCCGTGGTCACGCCGCAGCCGATGTAGCACACCTTGTCGAAGGGGGCATCCTCGCGAATTTTCGCCACGGCGATCTCCGGCAATACCGTAAAATTCGAGAACGTGGAGCACCCCATGTAATGGTGCACCAGCTCTTTACCCATGGAAAAACGGCTGGTGCCGTCCGGCATCAGACCCTTGCCCTGGGTGGCGCGGATCGCCGTGCACAGATTGGTTTTGCGCGACGTGCACGACTTGCACTGCCGGCACTCGGGTGTGTACAGCGGAATGACGTGATCGCCCTTGCGCACCGAGGTCACGCCGGACCCGACGTCGACGACGATGCCGGCGCCTTCGTGGCCCAGGATCGCCGGGAACAAGCCCTCCGGATCCGCTCCCGAGCGCGTAAACTCATCCGTGTGGCACACCCCGCTGGCCTTGATTTCCACCAGTACTTCGCCCGCCTTCGGTCCGTCCAAATCCACGGTGACGATTTCCAGGGGTTTGCGGGCGGCGACGGCGAGAGCGGCTTTGGTCTTCATTTGCGGATATCCTCACTACTTTGGACAATTCGAAAGTCTTACCCTAGAACAACCGGCGCCGACTTGGAAGCTGCACATGAATATTGAATTTTCTTCAAACGAAGCGCGGGTCATCGGTTGCCTGCTCGAGAAAGAGGTCACCACCCCCGATCAATACCCTTTGTCGCTGAACGCGCTCACCAATGCCTGCAATCAGAAAACCAATCGCGAGCCGGTGCTCGAGATGAGCGAGGCCGCCGTGCAGCAGGCGGTGGATTCCCTGATGAAAAAGTACATGGTGAGCGACAAATCGGCGGGCTACGGCGGCAGGGTCACCAAGTACAAGCACCGCTTTTGCAATACGGAATTCGGGTCGCTGAAGTTTTCGAAGCAGGAACTCGGCATCCTTTGCGTGCTGTTGCTGCGTGGACCGCAGACGCCGGGCGAATTGCGTTCACGCACCAATCGGTTGTGCGAGTTCGCCGACGCCGACGATGTCGAAGCGGCCTTGAAAGGCCTGATGTCTCGCGAGGATGGCCCGTTCATCGCCCGCCTGCCGCGCGCCGCCGGTGCGCGCGAATCGCGCTATGCCCATCTTTTTTCCGGAAACATCGAGTCGGCGCCGGAGCCGCCGGCGGCCCAGGAATCGGCGGCTGCCGGCTTGAGTCAGCGGGTAAGCCGTCTGGAGGAGCAGGTGGAACGGCTGCTCGCGGAGGTCGAGGCGCTCAAGAGCGCGGATCCGGCCCGCGCGCCCAACGCTGCCTAGTGCGGACTCGGCGTGCCTTGCGAATTCGGCGCGCCTTGCGGATTTGACGCGGTGGATTTGGCCATGCCGCCCCGCTCCTGCAGCCATTTGCCGAAGGAGTCGATGTCCGCGGCACTCATGCCGTTTGCCGACGCCCGGTGCTTCTCCAGCCATGCTTGCATCGCCGCCATCAATTGATCCGCGAGCGGGCGCGCGTGATAGAACAGGTCCATGTATGCACCCTTGGCGTCGTCCAGCCGGTCGACCACCAGGTACGCCTCGCCGCGATGCAAAATGGCATCGAGAAGATCCGGCTTCAGCGCCAACGTATGGTTGTAATCGTCGACCGCTTCACGGTAGGCGCCCAGCCGCATGTGCACGTAGCCGATATTGTTCCAGGCGTCCACCATGTCGCCCTTGTTGCGCAATGCCTCGGTGAACTGATCCAGCGCCTTGTTATACGAGTCGCCGACCTTTTCCAATGCTCTGGATTTTTTATCGGGATTCGGCGCTTTGTCGGCAGCCTCCTCGTACTCCTTGGCTTTGGCCAGCGCCTTCACGCCCGCGGCATAGGCCTTCTTGGCCGCCGCATCCGGCTTGTCGGCCGCCGGTGCACTGCTGATTTCCTCGCCCGGCGGACCCATGCCCTGATTCATACCCGGCCGGCCGGACATCTGGCCCCCGCCGCCGGGCATCATCTGGCCTCCGGCCCATGCGATCGGCGCGTCGGCGGCCAGCAGCACGAGGCAACAGAGAAAAATTCGGCGCATTCTGCCCCCTTGAGCCAGGTATTGATTGCAATGCACGTCCCGCGGCACCGCCGCAGACCGCGTGATTTTAAGGCCTGACGCCGATGCGCGCTGGCTTATTTATGAGGCGACACCGCCTCGATGCCGATTCGCAGGGTGGAGGTCGCGATCCGCACCTCGAGCAGGAACGCGAGCAGAGCGGCCGCCAGCGACAGCATCGACAATATGAACATGCAGGCGATGAACGCCGACAGGTTCCACTGCAGGAAGGCATTGACGAACAGCATCATCACGACCACGGCGATGAACAGCGCCGAGAGCGTGACCAGGGTGATCGCGACATTGATGTGGCGGGCGCGCCGCGCCAGCACGCGGAGCAAGCCGTGCAGATCCCGGCCGTCGGATTCATGGTCGGGCCGGCGCAACAAGTCCTCCATGGCGCGCGCCCGATCGACGATGCGCGACAGACGGTTGGTCAGAACGTTGAGCGTGACCCCGATCGCCGAAATGAGAAAAATGGGCGTCAGCGCAATCTGGATGAGATGCGCCACGTTCAACGATTGGATCGACAAGTCCATGATCTCAACCCCGCGGCGGCCTGCGCACAATGAAAAACGCCCCGGCCGCCGTGAAGCAGCCGAGGCGTCATACCAATGATATTACCAGTAATATTATTTGGTTGTCGCGGCGTCAGCAGCAGCCGCTTTCTTCTTGGCGTGGTGATGGTGATGCTTCTTGGCAGCCTTCGGCGCATCGGTGGCGGCAGCGCCGGCAGGAGCCTCGGCAGCCGTGGGTTCCGCGGTCTTCGGTGCGTCGGCTGCCATCGCCATCGCGGCAAGGCCCAAGGACAACAATGCAGAGGTCATCAAGGTTCCGGACTTATTCATAAGGTCTCCAAACAGGGTGGTACTAACGAGCAGTTCAAACGAGCAGTTCGAAGAATACGCTGGATCTGCGCATTTCATCCGAGATGAAGATCATTTCACAAACGTGCCGTGGGGCGTCAACGCGCCCTGTGGCGGCGCCTCGAACGAACGTGCCACACCAGGTATGCGACGATGGCTATGTTGGCGAGCAGCACCGCCACCTTGCCGATGTTGGGCCGGGTCCAGAGTTCCCAGACCTCGAAAGGTATCAAGGACGCCGTTATGATGGTCGTCAGCCATTCGGCCCAACTTTTTTCCATCCACAGGCCGATCCCCTCGGTGGCGAAAACGGCCGCATAGGCGAACGTCACGATGCGCAGCGCATGGATCCTCGCCGGGCTCAAACCACTGAACCATTCCAGCAGTTGCGTCACGACGCGCCCCTCGATTCCGGCCGGCCGCTCCGACGCCCAATTCAGCAGCTTGGCCGTGAGCGAGGCGTCGCTAAGGCGCACTTCGCCATAGGCCAGTGCCAGCAGCAGCAGCACTTTCAAAAGCTTGTAGAGCGCGATGGTGCGCAGCACGCCGAAGTGCCGCGGGGGCCGGGCAGCGGTGGTCATGAAGGCTTAAGCCTGACCTGCAGGGGGTTGAAACTCCAAAGTGGCATCGAGGAGTGCCGGGATGTCGAAAACCGCCCTCTCATTGTCGATGACCAGCGGAGCGATTCCGGCCGCCGCCACCAGGGCCGCGGGAACTTGAATCCGGTCCCGCTCCCGGGTCACGGTCCATGTCTCCAGGCGCTTGTCCTGAAACGCCAGGTTGAGCGCACCCCAGCGCAACAGCGCGGCGCGCGCCAGCGGCGTATCGCCGCCCCAATGGCGTTGCGCCAAGGTCATGGCGGAACTTGCGGCAATTTCACCATGCGGCAACGTCATCAAATCCTGGATATATTTCACCATTTCCTCGGGCGGAACATGCAGGTCCAAGTAGGGCGCTGTTTCGGTCATGGTAACGGGCATTTTATGTCGGATTCTCCAGACTGAACATGGCATTCTCGTTATCGTAGGCAAAGGCCTCGGCGTAGCGGCCCCAGCTCACCACGGCGCGCAGGCTCTGCTCCGCCGCCTCTTCGTTCATGAAATCCTCCAGCTCATCGATGAAGCGGCTCTTTCGCGCGGAATGTGAGGCGCGTTCGTCCAATACCCTCCGGACATGGGCGGCCAGAGGCACATAGGTCAACAGATGGCGCAGGAATATCCGCTTGCGCTCGTCGAGCGCGGATTGAGCGAACGCCATCCCCGCCTCGGTTAGTTTCAAGTCTCCGCCCTCGAGTTCCGCAAAGCGCAGCATTTGCAGGGTTTCCGCCACCGGGAACAGCTCATCGATCTCCATTTGCAAATCCGAGGCGATTTCCGGCAAATCCGCCTTGCCGTTGAAGGGCGGCGCCGCCACGGCTTCCATGAGACCCGCCAGCAGGTTCGACGATACATGAGGCAGCGCTGTGCCGATTCCTGATCCGGGAAACCGCTCGTGCCGGCTCGCGCTGCCCTGCGGGCGCGCGGTCATCTCCACGTAAATGTTCTCCACCAGTTCGCGAAAGCTCGGGTCGAGGCGGTTGCGCGGCTGCGGCAACGAGACCTTGATTTCGCTCAAGATCCTGCCGGGATTGGTGCCGAACACCAAGATGCGATCGCACATGAGCACCGCCTCCTCGATGTTATGGGTGACCAGGATCACGCCCTTGATGGGCATCCGGCCCTCGGCCCACAAATCCAGGAAATCGGTTCGAAGCGTCTCCGCGGTCAGTACGTCCAGCGCCGAAAACGGCTCGTCCATGAGCAAGATATTGGGATGAACCACCAATGCCCTGGCGAAGCCCACCCGCTGCCGCATGCCGCCCGAGAGCTCCCGGGGATAGGCGGACTCGAACCCATCCAATCCGATGAGGTCGATCGCAGCCAGCGATCGCTTGCGGATTTCCGCTCTCGGCATCCGCTGCGCCTCCAGTCCCAGCGCAACGTTTTCGAACACGGTAAGCCAGGGAAACAGCGCAAAGCTCTGAAACACCATGGCGATGCCCGCCGCCGGGCCCACGATCGGCTGGCCCAGGTAGAAGAGTTGCCCATCGCTCGGTTCCGCGAGCCCGGCAATCAGCCGCAGCAGGGTCGACTTGCCGGAACCTGAGCGTCCCAACAGCCCTACGATCTGACCCTCGCGGAGCTCGAGGTTCATGCCCTCCAGCACCAGCAGTTCCGCGCCATCCGGCTTGGGGAAGGATTTGCGCACATCGGTGCACTGCAGTAGCGGGGCGTTATTCATGCCAAGTCCGTCAAGTAAGTCGATATCTACGCTCGGCGAAGTAGTACAAGGGCCGCCAGAACAGTCTGTTGATGATCACGACAAACAGGCTCATGACGCCTATCCCCAGCACGATTTGATGAAAGTCCCCCGCGATCGTCGCCTCGGCGATATAGGAGCCGAGTCCCCGCGCCCGAATTCGAGTATCCCCCCACGAGGCCAATTCAGCGACTATGGCGGCATTCCACGAGCCGCCCGAGGCGGTGATCGCACCCGTGACATAGAACGGCAGCACCGCCGGCAGCGCGACCTTGCGCCACCACAGCCAGCCGGTGACGCGAAAATTCGCCGCGACGTGGCGCATCTCGGCCGGTATGGCCGACGCACCCGCGATGACGTTGAACAGAATGTACCACTGCGTGCCCAAAATCATCAGCGGACTGAGGTAAATGTCGGGATTGAGCTTCCAGGCCACGATGCCGTACACCGCAATGGGAAACAATAAATTCGCGGGAAACGCGGCCATGAACTGCGCAATGGGCTGCACGATCTGCGCCGCGCGCGGCCGCATGCCCACCCATACGCCGATCGGCACCCAAACCAGGCTCGCGAGCGCGATCAAGCCGAACACCCGCAGCATGGTCAGCAGCGCCAGTCCACAGACGTGCAAGGCCTCCTGCAGCGGCGTGTCTGCGATGAGCCCCGCGACCATATGCCACAGCCCGAGCACGACCGCCGCGGCCACCAGCGAAATCCACAGCAGATCGAGGCTGCGCTTCGGCCGGGCGGCCGCGTCGATGCTCGGCGCATCGTTGCGCTTCACGGCCCGGCTGGTCCATAGCACCGCCGCGTGAAAGGTGACGTTGGCGGCTTGAATCAAACGCGAGCGGCGCATCATGGTCAGCGCCCAGGACTCCGGCACCCGCACGCCGGGTTCCTGTTCCACCCGGAAGCGGTCCACCCACGCCACCAGCGGCCGGAACAACAATTGGTCGTACAGCAGAATCACGATCAGCATGGTCGCGATCGCCCAGCCGATGGCCCGAAGATTCTTGTGTTCGATGGCGAGCGCGATATAGGAGCCGACGCCGGGCAACGCGAAAGTCGTGTGCCCGACGCTGACCGCCTCGGAGGCGACCACGAAAAACCAGCCGCCCGACATGGACATCATCATGTTCCAGATCAGCGCCGGCATGGCGAATGGAACCTCCAGCTGCCAGAAGCGCATCCACGGCGACAGCCGGAAGGATTCCGCCGCTTCCATGAGCTCGGTGGGAATCGTGCGCAGCGACTGATAGAAGCTGAAGGCCATGTTCCAGGCTTGGCTGGTGAATATCGCGAAGATGGCCACGAATTCCGCGCCCAGGACCCGGCCGGGCGCCAACGACATGAAGAACACCGCGGTAACCGAAATGAATCCCAGAATCGGCACCGACTGCAGAATGTCCAGAATCGGCACCAGCAGCTTGCCGGCACGCTCGCTCTTGGCGGCCCAAGTCGCGTAGGTCAGAGTGAATACCAGGGAAAGCCCGAGTCCCGCCAACATCCGAAAAGTGGTGCGCGCCGCGTACTCGGGCAAACGCGCCGGGTCGAGCGACAGCGGCACCACCTCGAGTTGCGACAGGGGGGCGAACAGGCCGCGCGATGCTTCGCCCAGAAACGCGATCAGGCCGATCACCACGATGAATGCCAGCACGTCCCAGCGGGAGGCGAGATCGCGCAGAAAACCATAGGGCTCGAAACGCTTCACCGGCGCATTCTCTCAGGACAGACAACGAACTAGCTAGTAGGGTAAGCGGTTCGGGGCGCCAGTTCGCCGCACCTTTTTAAGAGCAGCACCATGGAAAAGAGTTTGACCGTCGATTCAGCACCGGCCGCCCCGGTCTCGCAAACGCGCTTCAAAGTTCTGGGCGCCATCAGCTTCTCGCATTTCCTCAATGACATGATGCAATCGCTGATCGTCGCGATCTACCCGCTGCTCAAGGGCGAGTTCCACTTGAGCTTCGTGCAGATCGGCGTGATCACGCTGACCTATCAGATCAGCGCTTCGGTTTTGCAGCCCGTCATCGGCATCTACACCGACAAGCATCCGAAGCCGTACTCGCTCAGCATCGGCATGGGCTTCACTTTGATCGGCATGGTGACCTTGGCATTTGCGCCGAACTACGCCGCCCTATTGATCGCCGCTTCGTTGATCGGAGCCGGCTCTTCGATCTTTCATCCCGAATCCTCGCGGATCGCGCGCCTGGCGTCGGGCGGCCGCCATGGCCTGGCGCAGTCGATTTTCCAGGTGGGCGGGAACGCGGGCAGCTCGGTGGGGCCGCTGCTTGCCGCCTGGATCATCATTCCGCATGGGCAGTCGAGCCTCGCGTGGTTTGCGCTTGCCGCCCTGCTCGCCATCGCCGTGTTGTTGCAGGTGGGCACCTGGTACAAACGGCAGCATATCGATCGCCCCGCCGGCGCGGCGAACCGGCCGGCCGTTTCGAGTCCGGTGTCCTCGCGCACGGCGGCTTGGTCGATCGGCATCCTGGTGGTGCTGATCTTCTCGAAGTTTTTCTACATCGCCAGCATCACGAGCTATTACAATTTTTATCTGATCGAGAAATTTCACTTGTCGATGCAGTCGGCGCAGATCTATCTGTTCGTATTTCTATTCGCCATGGCGATCGGCACTCTCTTCGGCGGACCCATCGGCGACCGCATCGGCCGCAAACGCGTGATCTGGGTATCCATCCTGGGCGTGGCGCCCTTCACCATGATGCTGCCCTTCGTCGATTTGCTGTGGACCGGCATTTTGAGCTTCGTCATCGGATTGATATTGTCATCGGCTTTCTCGGCCATCATCGTGTTTGCGCAGGAACTGATGCCCGGCAAGGTGGGTGCCGTATCCGGTTTGTTCTTCGGTTTCGCCTTCGGCATCGGTGGTATCGGCGCAGCGGTGCTCGGCGGCCTCGCCGACCGGCACGGCGTCGAATTCGTCTATAGAATCTGTGCCTACCTGCCGCTGCTCGGCATGGTGGCCGCGTTCCTGCCCAATATCGAGCATCGCGGCCGGCGCTAGGCCGCCCCGCGGCGCGGAGAACTCGTGACGCACCAACTCGTTCTGGCTCTGGGGCAATACGGACTGATCCTGGTCGTGGCGAACGTGCTCCTGGACCAGATTGGACTGCCGGTGCCGGCGGTGCCGACTCTCATCGTCGCCGGGGCCGTCGCGGCAAACGGGCAACTGCCCATCGCGGAGCTGTTCCTGTGGTCGCTCATCGCCTGCCTGGTCGCCGACAGCGTCTGGTACGTGATCGGGCAGATGTACGGCATCCGCGTCCTGAAGACGCTGTGTCGAATTTCTTTGGAACCCGATTCCTGCGTCAGCCAAACGCAGGTTCGCTTCGAGCGCTGGGGCATCAACTCGCTGGTCATCGCGAAATTCGTACCTGGATTGTCCATCATCGCACCGCCCCTGGCCGGCGCCATGCGTATCGGCTGGCTGCGATTCATCGGCTTGAGCGCTGTGGGCGCCGCGCTGTGGGTGGGCGTGGCCTTGAGCGCCGGCGCGTTGTTCAAATCGCAGATCGAACGGGTGCTGGAACATCTGGATCACATCGGCAGTGTCGCAGGCTTGGGCGCCCTGCTCGTGCTTGCGGCCTATGTCGCGTTCAAATGGTGGCAGCGGCGCCGCTTCTACGCGCAGTTGCGGATGGCGAGAATCAGCGTCGCAGGTCTGTATGAGCTCATCCAGGCCGGTGCCGAGCCGGTCATCATCGATGTGCGCTCGCCCACCGCGCGCCTGCTCGAACCGCGCTGGATTCCCGGCGCGATGCACGTCTCCTTGGAAGACATCGGCCGGCACATCAAGGAATTGCCGCGCAACCGCGATATCATTCTCTATTGCACCTGCCCCAACGAAGCCTCGGCGGCCCGCGTCGCGAGGATTCTGATGAATCATGGCTTGAAGCGCGTACGCCCCTTGCATGGCGGACTCGATGCCTGGGTTGCGGCAGGCTATGCTGTGGTCACGGCGGCGCCGCCGGTTTCTTAGGAGCACGAGACGCCATGCATCAAGTGATCATCGTCGGTGCCGGGTTCGGCGGCCTGGCGGTCGCGCACGGGCTCGCTGCGGCGAAAAATATTCGCGTCACCATCATCGACCAGCGCAATCATCATCTGTTCCAGCCTCTTTTGTACCAAATCGCCACGGCGTCGCTGGCGACATCGGAAATTGCCTGGCCGGTGCGGCACTTGGTGCGCAAGCGCAAGGAGATCACGACGCTGCTGGGCGTGGTGAACGGAGTCGACACCGAAAACCGCAGAGTGCTGCTGGAGGACGGCGGCACCGCGGCTTACGACACGCTGGTGCTGGCGACGGGCGCGCAGCATGCCTACTTCGGTCACGACGAATGGGAGCCGTACGCACCGGGCCTCAAGACATTGGAGGATGCGACGTCGATTCGGCGGCGAATTCTGCTGTCCTTCGAACGCGCGGAGCGCGAGACCGATCCCGAGCGCCGAGCCGCCCTGATGACCTTCGTGATCGTCGGCGGCGGACCGACGGGCGTGGAACTGGCGGGCGCCATCGCCGAACTCGCGCATGAGAACCTGCCCGAGGAGTTCCGCCACATCGACACCCGCAAAGCTCGGGTGGTGCTGATCGAGGCGGGCCCGCGAATTCTGCCCAGCTTCACGGAGAAACTCTCCGCCTATGCTCACGCGTCGCTGCAGCGTCTGGGAGTCGAGATTCAACTGGAATCGGCCGTGCGTGAATGCACCGGCCAGGGCGTGGTCTACGGCGATCGGCCGCTTGCCGCCAAGGTCATCCTATGGGCGGCAGGCGTGCGCGCGTCGTCGGCCGCCGCCTGGGTGGGGCTGGCCGCGGACCACGCCGGACGCACCCGCGTGGAGCCCGATCTGACGGCGCCCGGCCATCCGGAGATCTTCGTGATCGGCGACACCGCGACCATCGATGCCTGGCACGGCAAGCCCGTGCCGGGCATCGCTCCGGCGGCAAAGCAGCAGGGCGCGCATGTTGCCCGCACCATCGCCCTGCGCCTGCGCGGCAATACGGCGCCGCGGCCGTTTCGCTACAAGCATGCGGGCAATCTCGCCACCATCGGCCGGCGCGCGGCCGTGATCGACTTCGGCTGGATCAAGGTACACGGCTGGATCGCCTGGTGGATCTGGGGGCTTGCCCATATTTACTTCTTGATCGGCGTGCGCAATCGGCTGGCCGTCGCCTTGAGCTGGCTGTGGATGTACAGCACGGGCAGCCGCAACGCCTGCCTGATCACGCAGGGCGAGAAGCGGCCGCCCGGCGCGCCGCTGCCGGCCGTCAAGTGAACGCCTGAATACCGGTCTGCGCCCTGCCCAAAATCAGCGCGTGGATGTCGTGCGTGCCCTCGTAGGTATTCACCACCTCGAGATTGACGAGATGACGGATCACGCCGAATTCGTCCGAAATCCCGTTGCCGCCCAGCATGTCGCGCGCCGTGCGCGCCACATCCAGCGCCTTGCCGCAGGAATTGCGCTTCATCATGGAGGTGATCTCCACCGCGGCGGTTCCCTCATCTTTCATGCGGCCTAGACGCAGGCAACCCTGCAGAGCCAGAGTGAGCTCGGTTTGCATGTCCGCCAGTTTCTTCTGGACGAGCTGATTGGCCGCGAGCGGGCGGCCGAATTGCTTGCGGTCCAGCACATACTGCCGCGCCGTGTGCCAGCAGCTCTCGGCCGCGCCCAGCGCGCCCCAGGCTATGCCGTAACGCGCCGAGTCGAGGCAGGTGAACGGGCCCTTGAGCCCTTTGACGCCCGGCAGGATATTCTCTTCCGGCACGAACACCTCATCCATCAGGATCTGCCCGGTGGTGGACGCGCGCAAGCCGACCTTGCCGTGCAGGGGCGGCGCCGCCAGACCCTTCCATGCTTTCTCGAGAATGAAGCCGCGAATCACGTCATCGTCGGTCTTCGCCCACACGACGAAGACATCGGCGATCGGGCTGTTGGAAATCCAGGTCTTGGCGCCCGACAGTCGATAGCCGCCCGCGGCGCTGCGCGCCCGGGTAATCATGCTGCCGGGGTCCGAGCCGTGATCAGGCTCCGTGAGGCCGAAGCAGCCGATGGATTCGCCTCGTGCCAACGCAGGCAAGTACTTGTGCTTCTGAGCATCGGTGCCGAATTGGTAGATGGGCAGCATCACCAGCGACGACTGCACGCTCATCATGGACCGGTATCCCGAATCGACACGTTCGACTTCGCGCGCAATCAGCCCGTAGCTCACGTAGTTGAGCCCGCCGCCGCCGAAGCTTTCCGGGAGCGTGGGGCCCAATAATCCCAAACCACCCATCTCTTTGAAAATACCGGGATCCGTATGCTCGCGGCGAAACGCTTCGAGGATGCGCGGCGCCAACTGCCCCTGCGCATATTCACGCGCGGCATCACGAATCATTTTCTCTTCGTCGCTCAACTGCCCATCGAGCAGCAGCGGATCGTCCCAGTGAAAGCTCACTCTTGCCATATTGCCGCCTTTTCTTCCTTCATGCCCGGAAGCATCGCATAATCTCGAGTGCCGTGTGCGAAGTTCGATCGCGACTCCCCGGCGCACTCATTCGTCGTACCGGGGTTTCCGCATGAGCAACGCTCTTTCGCATGTCACCGTGCTCGATCTGTCGCGAGTTCTGGCCGGACCTTTGGCCGGACAAGTTCTCGCGGATCTGGGCGCGGAGGTCATCAAGATCGAGCGGCCCGGTGCGGGCGACGACACGCGCGGTTGGGGTCCGCCCTTCCTGCGCAACATCGACGGCGGCGACAGTGCCGACGCCGCCTACTATCTGTGCGCCAATCGTAACAAGAAATCGGTGACGGTGGACTTCACCGCTCCCGAAGGCCGGTCGATCATTCGCGATCTCGCGCGCAAATCGGACGTGGTGTTGGAAAATTTCAAATGCGGCGGCCTCAAGGCCTATGGACTGGATTATGAATCGCTGCGAAGCGTCAATCCGCGGCTGATTTACTGCTCCATCACGGGGTTCGGCCAGACGGGCCCCTATGCCGCGCGCGCCGGCTACGATTTGCTGGTGCAAGCCATGGGCGGGCTCATGAGCATCACCGGGCGCCCCGACGGCGAAGCCGGCGCGGGTCCGCAAAAGGCCGGGGTCGCCGTGACCGACATTCTGACCGGTCTGTACGCCAGCATTGGAATTCTGGCGGCGCTCGCGCACCGCGAACGCAGCGGCGTAGGCCAGCGTATCGACTTGAGCTTGCTCGATGTGCAGGTGGCTTGCCTCGCGAACCAAGCGATGAACTACTTGGTGAGCGGTGCCGTCCCGCAGCGCACCGGCAACGCCCACCCCAATCTCGTGCCCTACCAGGACTTCCCCACCAGCGACGGCCACATGATCATCGCCGCCGGCAACGATGCACAGTTCGCCCGCCTATGCGCCGTGATGGGCGTGGCGCAACTCGCCGACGACCCCCTGTATCACACCAACAAGCAGCGAGTCATGAATCGCCGCGCGTTGATCGACACCTTGAGCGCGATCACCGCCACCCGCCCCACCGCGTCCTGGGTCGCCGCACTCGAGGCCGTCGGCGTGCCCGCCGGACCGATCAACGATCTCGAGGCGGTGTTCGCGGATCCGCAGGTTCGCGCCCGCAATATGCGGATAAATATGCCGCATCCCGTTGCGGGAACCGTGCCGCTGGTCGCGAATCCACTGCGCCTGTCGCAGACACCCGTAACCTATCGCTCGGCTCCGCCGCCGTTGGGAGCGCAGACGCGCGAGGTGCTCACCGAGCGCCTCGGCCTGTCGGCAGCGGATTTCGACGCACTGCGCGCAAAGGGTATTATTTGAAGTTGAGCAAGACCCAATGAACGATACAGGCCCAGTGCTTCCGGACACCCGCGCCACGCTCAGGAGCTCACGGCACGGAGTGACCTCCGTCAGGCTGCTGCTGGCGGTCGCCATCGGCCTGCTGTTGTATGTCGCCCATGTCGCGTTCGTGCCCGTCGCGCTGGCGCTGCTGATTGCGCTGGTGCTCTCGGGTCCGGTCGAAGCGCTGCATGGTTGGCGCGTGCCCCGCAGCTTGAGCGCCGGCTTGTTCATGTTGGCGACGCTGGGAATCTTGGTCGGGCTGGCGAATTTCGTGTCGGAGCCGGCTCAGAAATGGTTCGCCGCCGCGCCGCACACGGTACGGCTCATCGAGAGAAAGGTCCGGCCCGTGGCGCAGGTCATGCGGCGCCTGGATGAATTGCGCAATTCGGCCGGCAATATCGGCACCACCAACTCCCGCGCGCCCCCTGCGCCGGCGGTCAGCGCCCCCGAAGAAAGCGCACCGATCATGCTGCTGGACGCCACGCGCGGCGTGGTGCTGAGCAGCGTCACCGTGATCATTCTTACCCTGTTTTTGCTGGCCGGCGGCCCGCCGATGCTCGCGCGAATGACCTCCGCGTTCACCAGCGACCTCAATTCCGCGCACATCATCGACGTGATCGAGAAGGTGCGGGGCGAAGTGGGCCGGTTCTACGTCACGACGGCGCTGATCAACGTGGGGCTGGGTCTCGTCACCGCGGGCGCCATGATGCTGTGCGGCATGCCCAACCCTTTTCTCTGGGGCACCATGGCCGCACTTCTCAACTTCATTCCCTACGTGGGTCCGGCCACCACGCTGATCGTGCTGACCTTGGTGGCCATCATATCGTTCGACGGTCTGGGCCGCGTGCTCGCGGTGGCCGGCAGTTTCTTGGTCAT
>Ga0070696_100000043_pt1 | contig 57578 bp, 88 predicted proteins | sample KBSK1253metaG_FD_65474 | JGI IMG/M metagenome (GOLD analysis project Ga0070696, IMG submission 65474) | Corn, switchgrass and miscanthus rhizosphere microbial communities from Kellogg Biological Station, Michigan, USA - KBS K1-25-3 metaG | ecosystem: Host-associated > Plants > Roots >... | reverse complement strand
GCCAGGGCCGCTGCCTGGGACGCTGCCTGGGACGCTGCCAGGGCCGCTGCCTGGGACGCTGCCAGGGCCGCTGAATTGCGCAAGGCAATCACCCGGGCCATCGAGTGGCTCGGCGACTACGCAGACGGGTGGGAGCCATGACCGCCAACATCGACATCACCCGGATCCACGGCTCCGCGCCGGGAATCATGTCCGACCTCGCCGACACGCTGCAGACTCCGGCGCATCACGCTACCCGAGAGCAGTTGCTCGATCTGGCGGCGGTTCTGATGCGCGGCAAGGTCGTACTCGACTGCCCGGAGCACGTCGCGGCGGTCTGCAGGCTGCTGGTCGAGGTGGTCGAGCCTGACCTGCGCGACGCCACAGAGGAGCGAGACGAGGCCCGGCTGCAGCTCGAGGAACTCCGCCGCATCCACGAGCAGACCCAGGCCACCGAGCGCATCACGCATCGTGCCGCGGTCGAGGCATGCCGACAGCTGCAGGTCGCGCGGAGCCTTGCCGAGGCGTACCAGGGCCGGGCGCGCGGACTCGAGGCCGATCTACGGCGGATGCGTGACGAGTTGGAGGCAGCGCTCCAGGCCCACGAGCAGACGATGGAGCGCGTGTTGGCGCTCGAGACCGCACCGACGCAGCGGGCGCTCGAGTCGGCGTGCCGGGCCGTGACCGGGCGCGGATATGAAGAGGTCAACGCGGAACTGGACACCGTTGTGGTGGACCCGGAGGAATCATGAGACAGATCATCGATGGAGAGGTAGTGGAGGCGGATCTCTCAGGTGTGGAGGTCTACCTCGGTAACGAGTACACCGGCGGCGGCGGAATGCGCCGCACGGAGTCCATGACGCTCAGCATTCCGCTGGCGCGGGCGATGCGCGACATGCTGTGCCAGCTGCCGCTCGGTGACGCGGATGTGGTGCTCGAGACCGACGACGGCGGAGTGCATGTGGCGATCGATGCTCCCGAGGACGCGGAGGAGACCAGATGAGCGATAACACGACTGAGACGTGGAAATCGATCACACTTCCGAAGTGGCTGTGTGAAGCGATCGAGTCCTACTTGGATACCGATTGGAAGGATGGTCGTGACCCAAGTGGATTCGGTGCGATGAACGCGGTTTGGTACATCGGCGAGCGTATCGCGGCGGTCTATGCCTCCTGTCGCAGGGTGGAAGAGGTGACCAGGTGAACGAAAAACCGAGCATCGCGGAGCTGCAGCGCGAGATGCTGCCGCTCGTCAGGCACGCGGACTGGATCGGTCAGGCCGCGTGGGAGGACGCGAGGGATTCGCTGGTAGACGCCGCGCCCGTGCTCCTGGAGATCGCCGCGGCGGCGCTGGCGTGGTCAGGAGCGCGTACGCACGCCGAGTCATCCGCAGCGTCAGGTGTGCTGCTCAATGCCATCGCCAAGGTGCGCCCATGAGCGACAGCGACAGCGACAGCGAGAAGCCGAGCATCTCGGCGCTTACGCTTGCCGCGCAGGTCGCTTTCAACGTCACGGTCGGCCTCTCGGCGCCGCATACCGTCCGGCTCAAGCCGGAAGTGCTTGCCGTGCTGCTGGAGATCGCCGCAACCGGCATCGAGTGGTCGGAGGCGGAAGATGCGCTGGCAACCGCTTCCGGTCTGTCGCGCGTACGTGCTGCGGTTCGTGCAACCCGGGCGTTCGACATGCACCGCGCCGCACTCGCCAAGGTGCGACCGTGATCGACACCTCCGACGGCTACGCTCGCTGTATCGTCTACCGAGACGGCCAACCGTGCACCCACGCGGTTCGCGTCAGCCATCAACCAGCCGTTCAGCTCGAGCGGCGATACACGGCCGCGGAGCACGTCGCTCTGGCGGACCTGATCAGGAGAGCATCATGAAGCGCGAAGTCCTGCCGCCACGTCACCCCGCTTCGGTACGCGCGGTCGGGTTTGCCGCTGGGGTCGCCATGGTGTGGCTCGCCGCAGCTGGCGCTGTCTTCGGGGTCGCTGACTGTGCATCTTCGATCGCCGAGCACCGGCGCGCGGCGATCCTGGTCCCGATGCCGTGCGAGCGCGTGCGATGATCGTCATGGTCGGAATCGTCTGCTTCGTGGCCGGGTTCATCTACGCTGGATTCATCCTCCGTCCGCGCCCGTCTCGCCTCTCCATCAAGGAGGCGCTCCGCAAGAAATGATTCTGCTGGTCTCGGCACGCTGGGCGCTCCACCCTCCTCCCCGCTCGCCCGACGACCAGCACCTAGCCGACGACAGGCGTACCGCGCGTCTCGGGCAGAGCACGCGGATCCTGGTTCGATTCCAGGCGTCGGCACCGACGGAAACAACCACAGGACAAGCAACATGAGTGACATCGCAGCTGGAAACTGGAAATGCAAAGTGATCGACGGATTCTTCGGTGACGTCGAGCAGCGCATCGGCGTGTGGCTTCCGACTGTGCGGATCAACATCGAGATCACCAACGACGGTCCACACAAGGGCCAGCGATACTCCTACGAGGAAGCGGTCGATAACAAGCAAGCACCGTATATTGCGCGGACGCTGAAGGCTGTCGGCTGGAAGTGTCGGAAGATGACCGACGTCGCCGCCGATATCGCAGAGTGGGTCTCCAGGACCGGCGGTGAGTCCACGGTCGAGATCAAGCACATCGAGATCAAGCGCGGGAAGAAGTTCGACACGTGGGTAGCGGATGGAGCCAAGGGATCCCCGCCGGTATGGGTCAAGGTCGGGGCGATCGGCCGCGGTCCCAAGCCGCTCCGCGAGTCGACACAGGAAAACCTTCGAGACGCCGACGACGCGATGCGTGCAGCGCTGGCCGAGGACGCCGGACGGGGCGGCGGTTCTGGGTACGACGATGCTCCGCCGCCGAGTGACGAGGATTCGATTCCGTTCTGAGGACCACCATGAGCAACGAAGAAACCTCCCTGGCTCGCCAGGTCACCATCATCGCGCCGCGCACCCTAGAAGAGGTATCGACGCTTTCCGAACGGATCAGCAAGTCTGGCCTCCTGCCAGAGGCGCTCCGCGGCAAGGTCCCGGAGGTCATGATGCAGATTATGGCCGGCCAGGAACTCGGTCTCGCCCCCATGGCCTCGTTGCGGTCGTTCTCAATCATCGGTGGCAAGCCCGTGATGAGCGCCGACGCAATGGTCGCCGTCGTGCTCGGCAGCGGCAAGTGCGAGTACTTCCATCGCGTCGGAGAGGGCACCGACAAGAGCGTCACCTACGCGACGAAGCGCCGTGGCCGCGAGGAGCAGCGGTGCACGTGGAGCATCGAGATGGCCAAGACGGCCGCGCTGAATATGAAGGACAACTGGCGCACGTTCCCGCGTGCGATGTTGGCCTCGCGAGCGAAGTCCGAGCTTGCGCGCGACGTCTACTCGGACATCCTCGCTGGGATCTTCACCGCCGAGGAGATGGAGCGCTCGTCTCCGTCGGTCGTTTCTGAGCAGATCGACGATGCGGAGATCGTCGAGGCAAGATGGTCAGAGCATCCCAAGGCGATGGCCAACACGGTCGCCAAGGGGAGAGCGATCGACACGATCATCGGCGAGGCGGCGCAGCAGATGTTCGAACCAAGCGACTACCCCGAGATCTCCGAGATCGAATCGGCCACCACGATCGAGGCATGCCGAGAGGTGGCCGGTCGCTTCGCGAAGCGTGGGCTCAAGCCGGGCCACCCGGCCTACGAGGCCATCAACGTGCGGTACAAGTCGCAGGTGGCTGCTCTGAAGGTGCGTGCCTCGGGTTCCGCGGACGCGACCTCGAGTGGCTCCGCGCCGCCATCCGACGCAAGCACGGTGGGTGAGGCGCCATGATGCTGACGTTCGGATACCGTGTCATCGAGCACTACCCTGATGAACCACCGGAGCCGTTCGGTGGATACGAAGGCAGCCCAAACGTGAAGGCCGGAGACATGATTCAGCTGAAGTGGCTCGATGGACGGGACGCCTACAAAGCCAAGGTCGTTTCGCGAGACGAGATGACGCTTCACGTGGAGTCGGTGCCATGAGCGACGACCTAGACAAAGAAATCAAGATGATGGAGGAAGAGGGTTACCAAAACCAGCGCTGGCGGTGCGGTCTTGCATGGCTTAGGGAACTGCGTCATCGGCGGCAAGCGTCGGCAGCAGTTGACGCCAGGTGCGACTGGCGCAGCTTGTTCGTGTTCGATCCGGTTACCGGTGTGACTTCTCTGCAAGCAGGAAACACCCTTGACGACGTCGCTGAACGGCTGGCTGCATATCACCTGTCGATGGCCGAGTCGGAGCGTCGTACGCCATGAAGGTGTTCATTGTCGTCTGCCACGACCGCCATAGCGGAGACGCCATCACCGTTCACGCGACACGTGCCGGCGCTGACGATCGACTCGAAGAGTTCAGGTCGTTCTTCAGCGCCATCGATCATCAGTGGACCGAGCGCAACTACGGCCGCTCTCAGGGATGGGTTCGCTACGTCGAGACCCACGACGATGGGCCGCGCGTCAGGATCCAGGAAGTCGAGCTGATGCCATGATCCGCCCCTCGTTCTCCTCCGTCGAGCGCATCCTGGCCTGTCCCGGATCTGCTCACCTGCCGCAACACGACTACCGGACTGATGCCGCCACGGCTGGCGACGAGCGCCACGGCGATGCCGAGGCAGCGGCCGTGCTCGGGGCGCACGAGGATCTACCGTGGCAGGTCCGCAAGTTGCTCGAACCCGGCGATGTTCTCGCGGCGGAGTGCGCGATGGCCATCGACGTCAGCGACGACACCGCGCGCGCGCTCGGCCACATCGCGTGGCGAGACTACAGCGGACTCCGGCCGTTTGAGATCCCGGGGACGATCGACCTGAACGTCGCCAACGAGCGCCGGATCCTCGTCGTCGACTACAAGGGCTTCGAGCCCGTCACCCCGGCCGCGGTCAACCCGCAGCTCGCCAGCGGGGCTCTTGCGATGGCGCGCGCGTCGGGGCGAGACGAGGTTGACGTGGCGATCGTCTACCTCGGGGCGTCATGGAAGCCGGCCGACGTCGCCACGCTCGGAGCGCTCGAACTCGACATGCACGCGGCTCGGCTGCGCGAGATGATGACGTCCACGGACCGGACGCTCAACGTCGGACCGTGGTGCAAGTACTGCCACGCGTTCACGTCCTGCCCGGAGCAACGGCAGCTTGCCGAGCAGGCTGGTGGCGGCGCGCTGGCGGTCCGCGTCGAGGCGATGATGCCGTTCCAGGACGACGGCGAAGCGGCTCAGGTGTACGACCTGTGGCAGCGCGTGAAGGTGCTCAGCAAGCGCATGGGCGACGCGCTGCATGCGCGAGCTGCAGAGCGGCCGATTCCGCTCGGCAACGGCAAGATGTTCGGACGTCACCAGAAACTCGGAAACGAGAAACTGGATGGCGACGTCGTGTACGCCACGGTGAAAGCGCAGTTCGACCAGGACACCGCAGATGCGGCGGTTGCCCGCGTAGCGACGAAGAAACGTCTCGAGCACGCCCTAAAGGGCAAGCGTGGAGCCATGAAGTGCGTGCTTGATGCCGTACGCGAAGCAGGCGGCGCGACCCGGGCCGCCACCACGACCATCGAAGAGTACGACCCAACGCCGAGGCTGGTCTCGGCGGAACCGGAGGCTGGATTATGAAGAAAATCGTTACGATCCGACTGACCGAGGACCGTACCATCGACGTCATGGCCGACGTATTCGGCCAGTGGGCGGCGCACCCACGGCTCGCGCTGAACGGGTTCGCGGTCACTCACACCCCGACCGGCATGGCGATCGATTTGTTGGCCGCTGACTTGGTGTACCTGGATGCCATCCGGATCTGCAATGTACTCAACTATCGCGGTGTCGAATTCGTCGACGATGCTGGGTTCTCGGAGATGAAATGGCTCGTCGAAGCGACGGTTGCGGAGGTGCTGGCATGTTGAGCGACGACGATCTCCGCGCCATCATCGCAGAGCACGCGGCGATGGCCGCCGACAGCCCGCTGCGCAACGAGCGCTCGCTGGAGATGGCTGAGGAGTTGCTGCAGCGGCGCCGCGCGTTTGCGCGCCAAGTTTCCGGAGAGCGGTGCCAGAACATGTCGCCTGGATGGTTCACTGGGCGATGGAGAGATTGGCACCGAGGTCACGGCTGCGAACTGGACGACGGAGAGCCGGTTTCCGCGAACGGTGCCGCGATGATCGCAAAAGGGATGAAAAAACCATGACAATCGACGCCCCAAGCGAGGTCGCCACGCTAACGATCCAGGTAGCCAATCTCCAAGAGCGCGTCGACGCGCAGGCCGCGCTGATCGATCAGCTCGAGTCGAGGATGACGTCAGAGCTTGGGCAGCGAGCGCTGGTCGATCAGGAGCGTGATGCGCTCTCTGCGCAGCTGGATGATGCCGTGCAGTTTGGCGCCGCGCTGGTGGCGGGTAAGGCGCTGAGGTCTACCGCACACCGCGAGACCTCCGCCTCGATCTCCGCGTGGCAGGACGAGACGTTCGGGCCGGCCACGACGACATATGACCGTGTCGTTCGCAGCTGTCGTGTGATGCGTGTCGCGTTGTTACGCATCCGACACGCCGACCTCACCATCCCCCGACCGAACCTCTCCCGCGCCATCCGAGCTGCCGAAGAACTGGCCGAGCTGATCACGCTGCTCGTCAATGACGACGCTGACCCGAAGGCTCCCGAGGAGTGCGCCGACGTCGACATCGTGCTGCGCGGCATCGACCGGTTCCACGGCGTGGAGCGTGCGTCGACCGTCGACGCGAAGATGGCCAAGAACCGCGCGCGTACCTGGCAGGTGTCCGGCGACGGACACGGACAGCACGTGGAGGGAGAGCCGTGACCATCGAGGGTCCGCGTCGCGTCCCGCTCTCATCGAGAGCGATCGCTGTGTGGATGGCGTCATGGTTCCACGTCGCGGGAAACTGGGGCCAGGTGTTGCTGTGGGTCGACAAGATCATGGCTGAGACGTCATCTCGACAAGGAGAAAACTGATGTGCGAACACGACGATACAACGCTGTACGTTGACCCCGAGACCGGACTCCCGTTCTGTCGTCGGTGCGACGAATGCTTGGCGTTCATGTCGCTGGGACCGAGCAACGACTCGCCGCCCGAGGTCCGCATGGAGATCCGCGCCGCGGAGATCCTCGAACCGGAGTTCGACGGCGAGATGTACTTCGTGCGGTGGGTGCCGCGCCAGATGTATGCGTCAGAGAACGCAGCGTTCTCTGCGGCGTATCGCGGCGAGCCTGGCCCCGGCATGCCTCGCCGCGGCGCGGCCGGCTGGCTCGCCTGGGAGATCAAGAGCGACGTCCGCGAGGACGACCACCGCCGTGAGTACGCGGCAGCGGCTGCCGTGCGGCACCTGGGACTGACGCGACAGCAGGTCGCTGAACATCAGGCTGCAGCTGACCGGATCGAGGACGCCATCCGCTACGAGACGCAGCGTGCCGCCGAGCCGGACTGTCGGGATGAGGATGATGAACCGGTCGAGTGTGCGCTCGCCGACCTCTCCGACGGACTGATCGGCGACCCCGACTGGCAGGCCAAGGTCTGGGAGCGCATCGGCCGCGGCACATGCGCCATCGACGGCTGCAACGAGCCGATCGCAGAGGATGCTCTGTGCGCGGGGCACCAGCCCGCGGTTACCGAACCGGCATGCGCGATCCTCGGCTGTGAGGAGCCGATCGCCGAGTCCTCGGCCATGCGCCTGTGCGCGGGGCACCAGCCTGGTGCGGTGCAGGCTGCGATCGCGCACCCCGACACGCTCGCGGCGCCGCCGATGCCCTGGCCGCCGAACACCGGATGCGATCCGGAGGATGCGTCGTGAGCGCGCGAGCTTGGATACCTGGTCCGCCGCCCGGCCGCGGCCGGTACTGGGTAGTCTGGCGCCTCAAAACCGGCACACGCGTGGAGCCTGTCGAGATCAGCCCGGCACTGCTCTACTACAATGATCCGAGAGCCGACCTATTGATCAAGATGATCAAGGGGTCGGCATATGAGTTCTCCACGAATCGCGACGACATCACGCACCACATGCCGCTCGACCCACCGGAGGCACCATGAGCAAGAAGCTCGACCTCGAGAAGCGTGCAGACCTCAGCGTCCGCTGGTCAAGGCGCGAGCGGGCACTCGTATACGCTGGAAGCAAACCGACTGGCGGGCTTCTCGCGCTGTTCGTCGAGGGCGTGAAGTTGATCGACGCCTATGGCATGCGCCACGGCCTGGCTGCGAAGATCCATCGGCCGGACCCGAGCGATGAGCGCACGCTCGCGCAGGAACTCGACACGCGCGGCTACGACCTGACCACGTTGCGGATCTCCATTCGCAGGAAGCCTGGAGCAGCAGCGTGAGCACGAAGCTCAACCTCGACGACCTCGAGCGCAAGGCGCGCGCGGCCGATGACGCCGTAGAGATCCCATGGTGGAGCCCGGATTCTGCCCATCTCGATCATGCCGGTGTGTCAGCCGCCGACCGCGAACACATCGCAGCCAACAGCCCGCCGGTGACGCTCACGCTGATCGCAAGGATCCGAGATTTCGAGGAGATCCTGCCGAGGGTCGCCGACGAAATCGAGGCATGGGTGCAGAGCGAGTCGCAGTACGACGACTACACCTGCGATCCCGGCTGGAAGCTGGCGGAGCAAGTCCGGGCGCTCCTCGCCAAGGGCGTGGTCCTGCCATGATGGGCAAGCCGCTCCGCGTCTACAAGACCCGCCGCAAGCACCGCCTGTGGCAGATGCTGGCGCGCGACCGCAGGCGCGACGCCAAGTTGTGCATCAACAGCGAGAAACACGGACCGGCGACGCACGGCTGCCGGTGCGCGGCGTGCGATGCGACGCACAGGAGGACAAGATGACCGCCGCACGCAAACTGATCGCCGAGGGGCGCAAGCACGACGAGGCGTTCGATGACGAGGACGGCAACTGCATCTCCTGGCTCCGCAACAACCTCCGTGCCTTGCTCGACGGCTACGAGGCAGCGCTGGACCAGATCAAGTCCGACCGCGCGCTGATCGACGAGCAGTGGCGCGAGCTGGCCAAGCTGCGGGGAGCGGCGAAGCCATGAAACTCCTCCGCGCCACCGGAGCCGAAACGCAGCGCTGGGCTCCACAGATCTGCACGGACGCTGCCCGATGTCCGCGATGCGGCGCCAAGCCCGGAGATCGCTGCGACACCGATCGGCCTCTCCACCTCGAGCGCTGGGATGCGTGGGCAGCGGCTGGGTTTCCGGAGAGGACACCGTGAGACCTCGCATCTTCGACCACTTCACCGGCGATGAGGCTGAGGACGCCCGGTTCTCGAAGGTCGCGCGGCAGATGCAGCGGTCGCCAGGATGGTTGGTCGTGCCGATGCGCGATGAGCCGGCCGCGGTCAACGGGGAGATCGCAACCGGCCCCGTCGCACTCCTGGACCGTGAGATCTCCGACGCACTCGCGGTCGCGGACCGCAAGGAGCGTTGCCTCCACGAGCACGGATACGGCTGTGCTCGACCGGAGTGCGGCCGCGCGCCCAGCGGGCCGATCATGGGACTCTTGCCGTGACCCGCCTCCACCCCGATGACATCGAAGCGATCGCGACGGCGGTTGCAACGCGGCTCCGCTCCGGAACAACCTCCGAGGCCACATGCGCAAGCGAGCACACGGACCGTACCGCCACGGAAGAAAATGGCGCGTCCACTTCGTCAGCGTCGGACCCCGGGGAGATCGGACGACGACATATGAGATCTTTGCTTCGAGGTCAGACGCCCAGAAGTGCTACGACGACGCCACGGACGAGGCGCAAGGCATCACCGTGATATCAGCGATCGCCGCCTACCTCGAAGCCGTTCGTGCGCGTGGAGCCCGGCCGCTCACGATGCTGGCGTACGAGGGTCGCCTCAACCTGTTGCTCGAGAGCTACCTCAAGCGCCCGCTCCGATCGATCCAGCATCGCGGCGCCGAGCTGTATGCAGCGGCTGTCGTCGGTCGATCTCCTGACGCACACCAGAACCTGCTCACCGCGGGCAGATTGTTCGGCAAGTGGTGCCTCAAGCAGAGGTGGTTGCGCGCGAACCCGTTCGCCGATGTGGAGGCTATCGGCCGGCGCGTTCATGGAGCGGACAAGGTCCGCCTGACCGTGGACGAGTCCCGCAAGCTCGAGGCGTGGTGCCTGGCCCATCCTGACGACCAGGGTGCCGTGTTGACGCTGGCGTACCTCTACCTCGGGATTCGCAACAGCGAGTTGGTTGCCCGCGACATCCGCGACCTCGACGACAACGGCCAGCTGCTCTGGATCGGCCGCACGAAGTCGACCTCCGGCCGTCGCAAGTTGCGCGTTCCAGAGGCGCTTGGCGCGCTGCTTCGCGAGCGCTGCGATGGACGGCCTGGCGATGCGCCGATCTTCACCGGTGACCGGGTGGCGCGGATGCCGACCTCGGCTGCACTGAGTCACGTCCGTCGCGTCTGCGGCGAGGCCGGGGTTCCTGTCGTTCCGCCACAGGCCCTGCGCCGCACCCAGTCCTCGCTGGCCACCGAGGCAGGCGAGACATCGCTCGCTGTGGCGAGGCACCTGGGGCACGCGAGCGCGCAGGTCGCAGCGACAAGCTACGTGGACCGCGACAGCGCGGCAGACGCCCAGGGCGAGCGGGCGCTGAGGGTCATCCGGGGCGGCAAGGCGTAGCTTGGAAACCACTTGGAAACCACTTGGAAACCGCGGGCAGATTTGGTGCGATTCCTCGTCGATAAACCCACACGAAGCGAGAACTGCTTGTTCTCCTGCTTGCGATGGTGTGGATGATGGAAAGATTTCCACGATCGACGAGGATTTTCAGGAAACCACGCGTACGTCTGGCGGTCTCGGGTTCCGCGCCAGACGAGAAAACTGCGGAACCCGAGAGGAGACATAGGAAGATGTCACATGACCCAGGCGATGAGGATCGAAGCGTCGATCACTACTGCGAAAATTGCGGCGACCCATTCGACGACGCCGCCGAGCGATCCGCTGTCAGGCTGACGTCCGGTTGGCGCCCGTGTCCGAACCCATCGCCGGGGCGCCCCATGGTCGACTGCGGAGTCGGAGGCCACATGTACACCGCTCAGAGGCCACGATGCAGCTAACCCCTGACCGCATCGAGCGTGGCAGGATTGCCCCCATGACCGACATCGACAGCATCAGCGACGCGCCGTGGTCGCGATACGAATGGTCTGGAAAATTCGTCACCGCCGACGGGGCGCCAACGGACGACTTCACGCGCGAAGACGTCGAGGAGATATTGGCCTTCGGGACGACCGGGGACTATTGGGACGGCGAGACGGCGGGCGTTGCCCGCCTGAAGGACGGTCGCATCATCGCCTGGGAGTCGTCCTACGGGCCCATAGGTAGCGGGTTCTGTCACGACGCATACGGCGGAGATGCGAACATCATCGTGGCTCGCACGGTCAATGCTGCGCTGAAATACATCAGCGAAAAGGCTAGAGAATTACTAGGGGATGTGACCCCAGTGACCACCGACCGCCTCACCGAGCTGGAACGCCTCTATGCGCTGTCCAAGCAGCCCGGCCCCTGGACGTCCGAGCACTGGTCCGCGCTGTTCGAATGCCGTGATGCCGTACCCGAGTTGATCGCCAGCCTGCGCCGGCTGGTCACGATCACCGATGAGGCGTTCGGACCGTTCCCGGTCGAAACCATCGAGGGGACCATGTCACGGCTCGAGCGCGGCGTGTTCGAGCAACGCCAGCGGATCGCGGACCTGGAAGCGCAGATCGCACAGAACGCTGCAGGGATCGACGTGACCGAGGAGCACCTGAGGGCGAGGATCGCCACCCTTGAGGATGCGCTCAGCCAGGGCGTCGATCTCGCCGATGACGGCCTCGACTGGCGCGCCGAACGGTGGAGAGACCGCGTGAGCAAGCTGCTCGACCAACCTGCTACAACCAAGGGACCGACATGAGCATCTATGAGCAGATCTGCGACGACGCACTCCAGCGGCTTGAGCGCGGAGAGAGGCTGGACCAGCTGGTGTACTTGGCCAACCCAGCAGATGTCGCCGACCTTTTCCATCCAGGGGCCACGAAAGGTAAGGTCAACGCGGTGGCTGGGTATGTGGAGGTCATCGCCGGCCCCAGTTGTCCGCGCGGCACGGTCCACGCATGCTGGCGGTGCAAGTGCGGGGCGTTGTTCACGGACAATCGGAGCCGACTCGGGAAGTGCGAGGCGTGCCTGATGCGACGCGCGGCCGGCCTCAGCCGCATGCTCAAGGACATGCCGCGCATCCACAAGGAGGTGACGCCCCATCTTGATTTTCAGGGCGAGCGGCTCGCATGGCCCGCCCCCATGACGACCGCTCCGGCCCCCAACGAGCCACAGAAGCTGTGTCCGCTCTGCGGCAAGCTTCGTCCGTTCTCCACGGTTGTCATGAGCGGAACGTCCGTCGAGGTCATCGGCTGCGAGTGCGTCAGCAGCAAGTGCATGATGATGGCCCCGGCCGTCGACCCGCTCGACGTCGAGTACGATGGCGTTACGCTGCGCGACCTGTTGTACCTGGACGCGGATTGGCGTCTCGAGATGCGCTTCATCGGCCCCGGTGGACCCGGTCGCATGCTGTCCCCCGCCCAGCGCGCCGCCATCTCCGCGCACTGGTCCGCCGAGCTGCGCGCCAAGGTCGCCGCGGCCAGGGAGCATGAGCGGTGCCAGTTGGTGCTGGATGTCGAGGACTGGCCGTGAGCACCGCCATCGAGTGGCTCCTGGTCGGTCTCGCCAAGGGTGCCATCGCCAAGCACATCTGCGGGGGTCACCTGATTACTGGCCGGCAGATCGAGGCGCTTGGCGCTGACATCGGCAGCATCTGGGTCACCTGGAGCACTCTGTGAGCGATCCGCCGCCCGTCGGCTGGGTGCGTTGCCACGGCTGCCATGGCGGGCTCTCGCCGCACCACAACGCCAGACGAGACTCATGGGGGCACACGTTCTGCATCGCGTGCTTCATGAGAAAAGGCGAGGAATTCAGGATGCTTGACGACTACCGGAAGCTCATGGCAGAGCGGCTCCGCTGACTCGCCACCATCCGCAGCGATTGGTTCTTGACCGCGCGCAGCGGATGGTTATAGTAGGGGCATGAACAAGAACAACGAGACGCCGATCTCCGACACCGAGATCCGTCAGCTCCGCACCGAGTCCGCCGCGCAGGGCGACCACGCCCAGGTCCTGATCTGCGACCTCGCGGTCGGTGACGTGATCTTGGATGAGGACACCACGCTCGAGTCGCTCCAAATCGCATCGTTCCTGTCGGCCTCGGACCGGCGCCGGATCGCCGCGATGACCGGGGACGACTACTAAGATGCGTGCGAGATGGCGATCGACGCGGCACGCGCGCAGGAGGGCAAGTAGTCATGGCGACGCTCAAGGAGCAGATCGAGACGCTGGAGCGCACATGGGTGCTCGTGGGGACCAACGAGGGGACCTACGGGCCGGCGGCGGCGCAGAAGGCAACCGGCAGCGGAGACCCAACCGCGAACAACTGGAGGATCTACGAGAGCGTCGGTACCGGCCACCGTCGTCTCGAGGGGATCGCGATGGGCGACGCCCCGGGCTACGCGCGGTGGTTCGGATCAGCAGAGCTGAGTGCCAAGCGCACCGAACTCGAGCGGATGCGCGCCGAGTTCCGCAAGATCAAGGTGGCCTGACGTGTACCACCTCACCATCCTCTGGCTCGTCATCGCCGCCGTGGCGTACGTTGTCGGGCGCAGGCACGGGGTCAGGTCGCAGCGGCAGATCGGCGGTGCGCCGTGACCGCGCCGCGCTACATCGCCGGAGAGACGTACCCCGGCTACAGGCATCACCTACGCGAGATCGGAGATGTCCCGCCAAACTATGGCGGCCATGTCACCAAGCCTCTTTCGCTGTGCGGTCGTCCGCTCGCATGGGACACCAAGATCCCGGTCGCGGGATTCCATGAGTGCGCGGCGTGCGCAGCGGCTGTCAATGCGCGGGAAGGCAGATAGCCATGGCATCCTGGAACAGAATCACCGCAGGTGACACGCTTTACGACGTGCGGCGGATCGGTAGCAAGTATCAGGTCTGGCCAGTCAGGGTTGTCAGCATGGATTCGGTAACCGAGACCGCCGTCATCAGCTGGAACTACAACAGGCCGCGCTCGGTTTCCCGGAAGCATCTCGAGAAGTATCGAGTGAAACGGCCAGGTGCCCAATGAAATGGCGCGCAACCCACGAGATCACCGTGCCAGGGCCGACCAGCCGACTGGTGATCCCGGTGATGCTAGACCGCGGATACCTTGCACAGCGCAGCGAGTTCGAGCGCAGATTTCATCCCGTATGGCAGCTCGAGGACGGCAAGCCGGTGCTGCTCGGTGGAACCCCAGCTGGCGCCACCCTCCGCCAACTCGGCCGCGGCAGCCACCCCCGGCGCGGCAAGCCCGCCACGGCCCGGCTGACTGTTCACCTCACGCCGGAGGAGCATGCCGCGGTGACCGCCGCTGCGGAACGCGCCGGCCGTAAGGCGTCGGCCTGGGCTGCGCCGATCCTGATCGCGGCGGCCAAGCCGTGAGGCCGGCTGTTCGCATCTGCCCACACGGGCACCGGGCTTCCTGCCCGCACGGCTGCACGGAGTTCGTCTGCGTGCCGGTCCACGAATGCGACAAGCGCTGCCCGGACAACCGGAGCGATTTCTGTCGGTGCGCTGTTCGATCCCGACGCCTCGAGCGTCTTCTCATTACCGGGTGCGAGCCCTGGCCCCTTTGAGGTCTCCCATTCCGGGCGGTCGCCACAGTTCATCGCCGCGTTGGCGGCAAAAGGATTCAGTCATGGCAAATATCTACAGCTACGAGCGTTCTTGTTACGTCGACGCCCAGCGCGCCGCGGTCGCGGCGGCCGGCGCCGATGGCCACATCATCAACCTCCACTGGAGTACCGGCGATGGCTGCTACGAGGTGCTCCCATCTGAGTCGGAGGCCATCTCCGTGCTCGTGGGGTGGAGCACGAAGGAAGGGCGACCGATCGGGGATGCCCAGAGGCTCTGCGGTTACCCGCGCACACGGGGCGTGGATCTAACCAAGGAGGGGTGCAACGACAGCTACGTGGTCTACTGCCACTACCTGCGGCCCTAACCCCTCCGCATTCGCTCCAGCAATTCCCCCGGCACCTCGTACTCCGCGGTAACCGCGTCGTCGAACGGCACCGGCCGGCGCAGGAGCCGGACGAGCGCACAGATCGCGAGGTACACGAGCACCACGGCTCAGTACCTGATGATCACCATCAGCGGCGGAGCGGCCATGCTCGCGGCGGCTGTGTTGCCAACCGGCATAAGTCGGTCGATGGCGTGCTCCATCGTTGGCGGTGGCCAGGTGAAGCCGGACCACTGGCCGATCTCCGCGCCCCGCGTCGCGCGTGGGACATCCACCGCGCCGACCTGCCCGTCGGCGAACAGCGCGAACGCGCGCAGATCGACATCGTCGGGCGTGTGCTCGGCGACGATCACGGCCGGCGTGTGCTGACTCGCCAGCCGCAGCATGACGACCTGACCGATCACCGGTCAGGTCCCGACGGGCAGGGTCACCGCGATGCCACGCGGAATCCGGGCGAGCTGCGACTCGAGGTCGCGCATGCGGAAGTCAGCCGCCTGCGCGCGGGTCGCGGTGTTCTGCTCGATGATCAGCGCCTTCAATTCGCAGCAACACTCGGCCGCCTGCGCCGCCGCGGTCGATGCGATCTGCTGTGCGCGAAGCTCGGCCGCAGAGGCGAACTTTTGGTTTTCCAGCGAGAGCGCGTAGAAGTTCTTCGTCGCCTCAACGCTGATCGCGTTCGCATGCGTCGTCGCCTGCAACCCCAGCGCGGCCGCGTTCTTCGCCGCATCCAGCGACGCACGCCCCTCGATTTGGTAGCTGATCGCCTGCGCGTCCTTGAACCCGACGACCGTCGCCGTTGCGGTGTCGGACAGCTGCTTCTGCAACGAGGCGTACACCGCGGCGATCTCGTCTCCGGTCTTGCAGGCCGCCAGCGCGGCCGCGACCGCGCCACGGTCGACCGCCCCAACGATCCTCCCGGTGGAGTCGCACAGCCGGTCGTGCACCCCGCCGAACCCAGCCTGCACGATCTGGTCGGTGTGGCACGCCGCGCCCTGTACCAGCTCGTTCGTGCGGCTGGAGGCCAGCGCGCCGGCCGCCCCGACGGTGTTGATCCTGTCGCCGTTGACGCTGCCGAAGCGCTCGACCTCGTTGGTGAGCGCCCGGAAATCAGCGCGGGCCTCGACGGCGTCGAAGCCGCTGTGACCATGGTTGTAACCGTGGTCGCGGTTGTGGTGTTGGTGGTCGTTGGTGGCGACGACGGTCTGACCGGCGCCGGGCTGCAAAACGGTGGTGTCCATGTCCTGTCAGCGTGCGGCTACCAGGAGCCACCGGGCACACGCGTGCGTAACCCGGGCACACGATCATGAAAAGTCGTAGTGTGCCCGAGCCGTTGACGGGTATATCAGACTCCAGGTGTCTGCTCTCTGGAAAGAGAACAAACAGCTGGGCCTGTGCCAGGGTTGCAGTCGACAACTGGAGCCTTCACGCGCTCGCCGAGCGAGATGTTTCGTCTGTGCTCGGAGAGAGGCTATCAGAATGGCAGCCAAAAGACTAGCGATTAAGACTGCAATTAATCGGCCGGTTCGCTGAGCACGCGTATTGCACTCATGGTGTCGGGCTCTCGGCCCACAGCGTCGATCGCAGCCGCTCCAGCCCGCCCGGCAGCACGAGCGCCGAGATGTCGATCTCGCCGCATCCCGGTGCAGTCATCGGGCAGCCCGGCGGCCCCGCGGACTGCGGCTCGGTGCCCCGGTACTGCCAGAGCATCAGGTGCTCGAGGTCGGTCCCGGTGCGCCGCAAAAAGTCCGCCGTGCCCTCGTGCGGCCCACCGAGTCGCGAGCCGTAGAGCGCCACCGCCGACCGTCCGCATCCGAGTCGGCTGGTCACACCGACACCGCGAAGCAGCTCGCCGCCGTACAGCGTGGCGCGCCGGCCGCTGAGCTGCTCGTAGCGGGCCGCCCACGCGCCGGCCCGGTCCTCGACCAGTTCGCGGCTCGGGTTCGCGATCCGCTGGCCGCCACGCTCGACGTCGAGCATCGCCCACAGCGTCCCGGTACGCTCTCCGCCGACGCGCTCCATCGCACCCCAGAAACGTTCGGCCTGGAGCCGTCCGTCCTGGTGGAACGTCAAGTAGTGGTAGAACCCGTCGAAAAGGTCGACCGCGTAGCGGCTGTCGTAAACGAACCGCTCGCGTTGCTTGGCTGCCCACGTCGCGTATTCGTAGTCGAGCCCCTGGGTGAGCTTGAAGATCGCCCCGCACCATGGCGGACCGGCGGCGATGTACGCGGCCCAGTTGCACGGTGGATCGCCCGGGTAGATGTCGACGACGAGCGAGTCGGTCACGGCGCCGCGCCGCCGACCGGCCGCACGGATGGCCAGCCGAGTTCAGCGCTCGCAGCCGCGAAGGCACCGCGCAGGTCCACGCCGGTGGCCATCCTGGCCGTCTGCGGAGGCGTCAGCGCGGCCATGGCACCGGCGAACGCGCACCGGAGCAGGTTGGTCTTCAGCGGCGCCATGTCGGCCTTGAGCGCTGCGACGTCCACGGCACCGGTTCCGCCGATCAGGTGGCGGATCTCGGTGGTGGCCAGCGAGGTGGCGTCCTTGAGCGTGTCGGCGGGCAGCTGCGCGGCCTCGCAGTCGAGGAACGCACCCACGCCGGCCGAGGCGCGCTGGCGTGCTGCGCAGCCGATGGCCACGGCGCCGCCGAGCGCGGCCAGCGCGAGCATGACAGGTAGGATAGCGCGGCCGGACTGTGGCGGTCGTGACTGCTGTGGCGTCACCAGCGCCGTCGCCGTCTTGACCCGGCCGCGGGTCACCGTGTAGCCGAGCGCGGTCAGCGCCATCGCGGCGAACCCGGCGATGCGATCCCACATCGATCCTGTCGCGAGCAAACCGCTCGCGTACGCCGCGCTGTCTAGCATCGCGGCCAGTGAGAACCAGAACTCCGTCGTCTTCCACCCAGGCTTCGTGTCCATCATCGGTCTCCTTGGTTCACCGACGACGACATGCCGACGGTGTGAGTCACTCGTTCTTGGGTGGCCGCGGCAGATGCCGCTCCAGCGTCAGGCACACCGAGCCGGCCCCGAACAGGACGCAACCCGCGGCCAATGCGATCGCCGTGACGATCTCCCCGTACGGTCCATCCTCGATCGTCCTCAGCGCGGCGAATCCCAGCGCCGCACCAGCTCCCACAAAGTTCGCGATCATCAAGCGCATGACGTCCCCCTATCGGCTCGCAGTGGGCGTGGAGCATACCGCACAGGGTGAGGACGATGTACATGGCCACGGCCATGATCAGAAACTCAGATGCCTTGGTCGCTCGTGTCATTGTCGGTCCTTATCGGGCGCGAGCGCATGCTCGAGCCTCTTGATTGCCTCGCGCTGGTACTGGAGCTCGAGCCGGATCGTCGTGTCGGCTTCGGAGCGTGACCAGATTTTCTCAGCAACGTAGCCGGCGAACGCGAGCGCACCGGCCACGGCCATCCAGACGATGCGGCTCGCGGTGCCGCTGGTTCGCTTGAGGTCGTGGATTGCGACCGATTGCTTCTCCTGCTTACCTGCCACCACGCGCACCTGTTCGGTCAGCGAGTGCACCGTCGACGACTGCCGGTCGATCGACTGCACCACGGCGCGCTGCAGATCCTCGTCGCGCGACTCCTCGTCGTCCTTGAGCGCAGCGTAGACGCGCTGGGCGATCGCGAGGTCGCGCGGATCAAGCTCACGCTCGAGGCGGCGGAACGGCGCGCTGCGATCGACGCGACGGATCGCGACCGGAGCGGCCTGCCGGGTGGGCGCCGTCTCGTCGCTGTCATCGTTGTCCGGCATGTCGTCGTCGCTCATGGCTTGACTCCAAGGACAGCGCCTACGCCAAGCGTGTTGAGCGCGAACGTGACGCTGAAGTTGCCGGTTGCGCCGATGGCAGCGAGCACCGCATCAGCGCAGGCATTCGTGATGAAATCGGCGGTCACCACCCGGTTTCCGGTGAAGCGACGGGTCAGCCCTGAGACGTTGCCACCACTGAACGTCGCGGGGTTTGCGGTTGCGTTGGTGCGGTAGCCACCGGCGAAGACGATCACGCCAGAGTTCGCGCTGAGCGTGTTGCCGCCTGTCACGGTGAACGCGGTCTGAAACGCCGACCCAGCCGAGAGTTGCGCGAGTTCGATGTTCGCGACCGCAAGCGAATTTGGGCCGCGGATCGTGACGATTCGTCCGCCGTTGATCGTGTTGCCGTTGCTCGGGACCGTGGTGAGATCGGTCGCCGTAGAGGCGCGGTTCGCGGTGACCGGTCGCGCAAAAATCGCAAGTCGGCTTGTTGTGCCGCTCGCCGTCGCCAGCACCTGAGATCCGACCGCGGTCCACGCCGTCCCGGTCGTCGTCGGCGTGTTGACCGGGTTGTTTGTCCCTGCCGCGAGCTGCGTGATCGCGAACAGGATCTCGAGGTCACCGGATATCCCGCAGCCCGGCGGCAACGGGCTGTACGCGCCGGTCCCCATGTACTGCGGGCCCCACCCAACGATCTGCGGCGTCGTCGCGTGGCGAACGCGCGCGATACCGAGCGCATCCAGCGTCGCGAAGAACACGCGCTGACCGAGGATGCATGCCGAGTCGCCGTCGTAGTGGAGATGATCGCTGTGTCCCTTGAGGTCGTTGGTCGGGATCAGTGTGACCGTCGTCGGGCGCGCAGCTGCGCAGGCATCCTGTCCAGCCTGTATCGTCGTGAGGAACGGAACCGTGGACGCGATACCCTGGAAATCTGGCTGCCGGATCATCGGGATCTTGATGCTGGGATAGTGGGCAACGAGGCCGTCGACTATCTCGAGGAGCCGCGTCCCGACGTTCGCCGCCTCCGTTGCATCGAACCCGTCATTGCCGCCCACGATGATTGGCGCGGCTCGCACCACGCCGCCCAGCGCGGCCGCGACCGCATCACCCTGCGCCAGGCCCTGCGAGAACAAGTTCGGGCCACCCGGCGGCAGCGTAGGGAAGGTCGACCCAGGGGCGCACTGCAGCGCTTTGATCCCGGATACCGACAACTCGGCCCACGCGCATGAGAACCCGGCGCGGACCGCCTCCTGTGCAAAGGTCAGCTGGATGCCCTGATTCTGAACGCCGTTGACGTTGTATTGGCGCACGCCGCCCGTGGTGATCGGCGTCAGGTATGGGATCGGGTTGTTCGAGCTTTGCGAATAGATCTTCCGGTACGGCACCGCTGTGACCTCGGTCGTCGTCAGGAACGTCTCGTCCCACTCGTCCGGGGTGATGGTCTGCCCGACGCCGTTGGAGTCGAACGGGAATCCGAGGATGACTGGCAGCGTCCCGGCCGCGCTCACGCCGATCGCCGGCCCGATGCGCACCCCCGTCGCGATGCCTACGCGCGGGCCGATCATTCCTTGCCCGCGCTCGTGATGTTGAGGATCCCCGCGACCGTGCACACCACCTTCGCTCGGATCACCCGGCTGCCGAGGTTGCCGACGTGCACCATGGCGCCGCCTGCGGTTCCACCCGGAACCGTGATGGTCATGTTGGTCGCGAGGCCGGCCGGGGCTGACCCGATGTAAGCGGTCGATGGGTTCTCCTGGATCCAGGCCCCGGCGGCCCCGGCCACCGTCGGATCGAGACCAGTGAAGTTGGACGTCTCGAAGGTGATGACGCCTACGAATACGGCGTCCCACTGAAAGTGAATGCTCTGGATGATCGAGGAGTCGCCGCCGGCTCCGTAGTAGCTGGTCGCGATGGCCTGGACGCCCTTGCGCATGTCACGTGAGTCGATCGCGGTCATTTCATGCTCCTGCTCGTCGCTCGAGCGACGTCATGGTTTGCTGCCCGAGCTGCAACGGCCCCGTCAGCGCTGGCTGCCCCGGTTGCGGTCCTGGCTGTGGTCCAGCCGGCGCAGCCTGCTCTGGCGGTCGCAGCCACTGCATGTGAGCCGGCGACATCGAGAGGTCGACGGGCACGTGGTACATGAGCGAGATCGACGCGCGGCGCGCGTACGGCAGCGTGTGGCGGATCTCCGCGGCGTGCTCGAGCAGGTAGCGCTGGGCGAGCGCGAACATCTCCGGGTACACCGCCTCGAGCACCTCCGCGCCCTGCTTGCTCGGATGCCCGTGCGCCAGATCCTCAAGCACGCCAACCGGGTCATGGACGGCCGCGACGTAACGCGCGAACTCGTCGATGGCGTCGCGCGACGGATGCCATTTCCCATCACCGGGAATCATCGACTGCTGCACGCCCTGCCCCGGGCGCTTGGAGTCGAGGAACCTCACCGAGCGCTCGACCTGGGCCGTGATGGCGTCCTGGAGCGCCGGGTCTGATGTGCGGATGCGATCGGAAACGGCGTGCTCGATCGCACCTGGCGCCATGGCTCGGGCGATCTCGTCGGCGCGCGCCTGGTAAAGCACGCGCGGGTCCTTGCTCTTGACATCCTCGCCGCCAGGGAATAGCGCATGCGCCAACGCGCCACCCGGCCCTGCGATCGGCGCCGCGCGCCGAGCCGTCTTCGCTCCGACGTCGAACGACGCATGGACTGCGGCGAGTAGTCGATCCTGCATCGCTGCAGCACGCGACGCGACGAGGCTCTCGGTGGAGCGCCCCACCGAACCGCCGCGCCGGCCGATGACCCCGAGTACGGCTCGCGCCTTGAGGTACATCGACAGCACCGGGCCGATCACAGGAATCGCGCTGACGTCCGGCGTATGCACACCCATCGCGTGCAGCACCTCGAGTGCCGTACCGACATCGGCTGCGATGCCTAGCATCCCGCGCGCACGGGGACGCGAAGCGTCCGGGGCCTGGACCGCAGCGGAGCCACCGTCTCGGATCAACGAATCCACGGCGCGCCCGGCGGACTTCGCGCTGGCGCGCGTGGCGACTGCCTGACCGCGTACCTGTTCACGCTCGAGCGCCCCAACGGCCCGACCTGCAGCTGCAGCATCGCGCGCCTGAATCCTGGCTTGCCCACGGGCTTGTGCGGCGTCGTGGCGCCGAAGCGCGGCGGAGATTCCATCGTCGACCTGGGTCGCATCTCCAGCGATCGCCGGAGCGACCTTGGTGCTGATGTCTCCGGCCGCTCTTGCTGCGCTCGCAGCCGCGGCGTCGGCCTGCGCCGCGAGCGCGGCTTTGTACGCCTTCGCGCTCGTCTGGGCGGTGACCGGGGCATCCGCGCCCAGTGCATCAGCGAGCCTGGCGGCGGCTGCCTCGTGGTCGCCGATGACCTTGGCCGCGACGGTCAGATCGTGGCCGATGTCGACGTTTTTCCCGACGCGCTTGCGCAGCGCTGCCTGGATCGCATCCTCCTCGAGTGCAGGCCCGGTGCCGGTACCTATGGCCCGGTTGACGATGGCCCGCGCTTCCTGGGGCGCCGCGGCATAGCGCTGGCCGCGCCCACCGATTCCGGCGCGCTGAGCAAGCGCCTCGCCGCGCATGCTAGCTTCCTGTGCCGCCATTGGAGACGACGCGTAGTCACCGGAGCGGCCACGTGGGATGCCCTCATTCCAGGGCTGCCCCGCGCGCGCAGCCTCACGGAAGTGCTCGGCAGCCGCCGTCTTCTTGGTCTCCTTGGCTGCGGCGTACTCGGAACGCGCCGGGGCGCTCATCGCGACGAGGTCTTCGCCAGCCGCGAGCTTCTGCTGCGTCCCACGGAGCGCGGCCTCGAGATCCGAAACCGGTGAGGCACTCTTACGGCTCACCGTCGGTACTTCGGCCGGAATATCTGGCAAGCCATGCGAAGCGCCGCTTCCCGCCTCACCCGACTCCAGTCGCACTCGCGCAACGCGCACGTCCCTGCCGTTGATGTTGCGCTGCTCCACTGAGAGCACACGCATTTTGCTGTTGCGCGGCAACAGCAACTCGGACTCGCGAAGGCCATCATCAGGCAGCGCGGCATACCGCGAGCCCTTGGGCATCTCGATTTCGAGCATCGTGGAGCCCGGCTTGTTCGTGTAGTCGTGCGCCACCGCCGGATCCCTGGAGACCGACGCGAACCCTGGGTCCTCGATGACCTCTCCAACCTTGACGTCACCCCTGATCCCGCGCTCGGGGCCTCGCCGTCCAGATCCTATGCCGCGGTAGACGACTTCATCGGAGTCCAGGGTTCGGGATGCAGTCTCCTCGTCGAGCTTTGCGACGTACGCTTCGGCCTCGCCCGCCGTGGTAAACGGCGAGCCCTCGGCAAGTTTGCCAGTTCGGGCGAAATCGTTGATCGCGATGTGCTTGCCGTTTTGGTACTCGTGGAGCGCATTCTTTGCCGCGAGTTGGTTCGCGAACCCCTCCTCATCGGCCACGCTCGGGGTGCTGGTAGGCTCGGCGCTCGGCAGATCGGGCATCCCTCGCGGCGGCGGAGTCCCATCGGCAAGCGCACTGCGCCGTCCGGCTCGTATGACATCCGGCGAGCCAGGAAGCTCCGGCATCCCGGCGGGCGCCTCCTGGATCGGCAGCGCCGGCAGATCAGGCGCCGTTCCGGACGAACCCGTTCCCTTGGCGAGCCGTCCTACCTTGGTCCGTTCGAGCCCAAACTCGCCAAGTTCCGGCGTATGCGCCTGTCCGGGGACGACCTCGCCGAACCCAGGAACGCGCAGCTGCGGCGCGCCCACTTGGACGTCCGGCGCTGTCACGCGCAAGAGCGCCGCCTCCAGGTCCGGATCGGCCTCGGCCCGCACCCAATCCTCGAGCGCCGTCTTGCTCGCCGCATACTCCTCGACGGCCTCGGTCAGCTTCGCCTTGTCGAGCCCCGCGCCAATCTCATCGGCCGCGGCCTGGGGGCCGGCGTCACCAAACATTGCCCGCGCCGCTCGGTCACCAGATGCCGCCCGTGCGCCTCGAGCCTCCGCCCTGGCGATCTCCTGTCGCGCCAACTCGAGCATCGTGTCGCCGTCGCGCACGCTCTGCGAGAGCGCGGCCGTGGCCTCCTGGTCGACCGCGCGCGCGGCCTGACGTGTGACCTCGGAGCGCGGAAACAGCGACTTCGCGCGAACGAGGGCCCCCTCGCCCAGCGACAGCACGCCGCCGATGGGAGCAGCCCACAGGGCGCCCTTGCCCATCGAGGCGAGGAAGCCCTCCACGGCGAGCGGTTTGTTCTCGAGCGCGACCTGCGACAGGTACTGACCGCCACCGTAGAGCGAGCCTTCGATCGCCGCGCCGGTCGTCGCTGCCAGGGCCTTCTTGGCGACGCCGTAGCCGGCCCCTTCCGCGCCGTGGACGATCGTGCGCCCGATCCCGCTGACCGCACCGGCCGGCGCACGGCCGAGCAGCGACTCCGGGGCGAGCAACGACGGGATCAGCGCACCGGCGAACTCGGCACCGGTCGACAGCCCAGGGTTGCGCTCCTCGTACCCGCGCAGATCCTTCGGCTTGGCCCCAAGCGCACGGAACGCGACATCGGAGGTACCCAGCGACGCCCCACGCAGCAGCGCGTAGCTGGCCGCCTTCGCGGCTCCTGCCGTGCCGCCGTAGTCCTGTTCGCGCGCGGCCTCACCGGATAGCCGGGACGTGTCCTCCGGCGTCGGTGCGCGCCATTTCGCCGCGAGCGCAGCTGCGACCTGTGATTCCGGGACGTCGCGGACCGCACCCTGCGGATCGACGAGCTGCTGAATCGGCTCAGGCAATCATGGCGAGCGCGGTCCTGGTGCGATAGTCGGCTGGACGGGTTGATGGAAACGCTGGATCAGCGATTGGGGGTCGTAGCCAAGCGGGTCGTAGGATGGGCCTGCGCTGGAGCTTGGTTCGGACGGTGGGGCCTTCAACTCGCTCAGCGCCTCCTGAGCGAGTTGCTTCACCCTGGCCGACGCCGCCGATTTCGCGACGTCCTGGAGCGCAGCGAGCGCATCGGCATCACCACCGGCCGCCCGCGCCTTGAGCGCCTCGATGCCCTGCTGCTGCTGCGGGCTCACGGCGCCGCTTCGCGCGCGCTGCGCAGCCTCCGTGCTGGCCGCGAGCGCCTGTTCGCGGTTCCCGCCGTTGGCCTTGTAGGCCGCGTTGAACGCCGCATCCGCGGCGCGGCTCGGATTCTCGTCGGGCTTCGCCTTGAGCATGGTCGCTGTGGTCTGGAGTGGAGACGGTGGTGCCTGAGCGGCGACCAGCGGATCAAGCGGCCCCTCCCAATCCTTGTCCAGCCCTCGCGCCCGCATCGAGATGTTCATGTTCTTGATGATCGAACCCCTGGCCTTGTCGAGACCGCCCATGGAGTCCTTGAACCGCGTGGGGTCGCTGGTGCCGATCGAACCCTCCGCCAGCTCGACGTCATGACCAGTCGGCACGCCGAGGCCGTGATACTTGATCGCCTCGAGCCGCGCATCGGCCATCTGCTGCCGCAGTTCCTGGGCCTTCGTCGAGTTGACCGTGTTCGACATCCACTCCGGTCCGAGCCTGCGGATCTCGTCGATCGTCGACAACAACCGCATCGCAGCCTCGTGGCCCTTCTGGAACTCGGTGACCACCGGTTCGGTGCCGTTCGGGACCCACGTCTCGCCGTTCTTCTTCGTGATCAGCCCGGTCTCGTATCCGGTGACCTTACCACTGGCGTCCTTGACCGGCTTGATCTCGCCGCCGATCGACCGCTCGCGCACCAGCTTGGCATCGTTGTTCCTGCCCTCACGCTCGAGCTTTGCCGCCTCGAGCTCGCGCTGTTGTCCGGTGAGTGCTTCGGTCGCGAGGTTGTGACGCTGCGACTCCTGCGCGCTGAATCGTGACACGGCGAGGTTGCCCTGGGACACGCCGAGTTGCTGCTTGGCGATCGCATTCGTCGACGCGAACTCCGCCGCCTTCTGCGCTTTCTCTGCGCTCGACTTGAGCACCTCGGCTGCAGCCTTTTCGCCATTCGCGACCGCGAGCGGATCCTTGGACTTGACCGCGGCCTCCTGGATCATGTGCGCGAGACGGCGCTCGTATTGCGCCTCGAGCAGCTGCGTCTGCGCCATGCGGTCCTTGGACCACGCGTCGTACTTGTCGAGGTCGTGCTGCGCGCGTTGGTTGCGCTCCTTCAACTGATCGCGCGCATCGAACTGCAGTTGCACGCTCTGCTTGATCTTGTCCTGAAGCATCTGCACGACGGGGTCTGGTCCCTGGCGATGCTGGAGCGCGCCGCCGATGCCGCTCAAGATCATCGCGATGCCCCAGCCGGCCATCTGTCCGATGCCGGCGTCCTTGACGTACTTGTTCTGGTCGACCTTGTACGAATCCACCGCCTTCATCGTCGAGTCGACGTATGCCTGCTTCGCGGCGTGCGTCTTGGCTGCCTCGGCAGCCTGCGCGGCTTGCTGCTTGTGGAGAGCGTCCACCTGCTCGTCGTACTGCTTGTAGGCACCAACCTCGTTCGCGGCTTGCTGTCGCTGTGCGTTGGTCTCGTCGGCGATCGCATCCACGGCAGCGACATCGGCCGCTCCCTGCTTCTGCTGGGCGCGTTGGAGTTGTTGGTCGGGCGTGAGCGGCCGCGCCGGGGTCTGGGACTGCGGGCTGGGCGGTGGGGCCTGCTGATGCTGGCCGAACGCTTCAGGCGAGATCGGGATCTCGGTCCGATCCTGGCTCGGTGGCGCGGCCGGCTGCTGTGCCGGAGGCGGCATCGGTGCGGGTTGCCCGAGCCCCGGCAGCGCCGAATCGACTGGCGGCGGCAGTTGCGGTACCGGCGGTACATCCACAGCGGGCGGCGGTGCCGGAGGCGCGAGCCCCATGCCCTGCAGCACGAACGGCGGAAGCTCGAGCGCCATCAGCGCGTCTCCACCGCCCGGAGCCGGGTGTTCAGCCTCGCGACCGCAGCAAGCGCCGTGGAGAGCGTCTTCTTGACGTCCAGCGCCTTGCCATCGGGCGTCTCCTGCACGATACGACGGCCAGCTGCGGAGCGCTCGGCGTCTTGCGCCATGACGCCAGACCAGCGCCCGGCGCCATGCTTCGCGTCCCTGTAGTTCCACGCCTTCGGGCTGAGCTTGTCGAGTAAGTCGTCGATCTCCTTGCTCGCGTCGGACACGTCACCCTTGAGCCGCTCGTCGGACATCATCGCGCCAGCGGCCTGGCCGCCCGTACTGATGAGACCGCCCAACAAGCCTGCTTGTGCCTGATTCGCCGCAAGCACCGGGGCCTGCGCGTAACCAAGCTCGGCGGAGTTCATGCCCTGAAGCTGCTGGAGCAGCTGCATGTAGTTCTGCGCGTTCTGCTGCTGCTGCTGCTGCTGCATCTGGGCGTTAGCCAGCCCGGATTGCTGCTGAAACCCGGCGTTGGCCAGCCCGGTTTGCTGCTGAAACCCAGCGTTCTGACCCGCGACGCCGATGTCCATCCCGCGTCCCTGGCCGAGCGCATTGGTGAGCGCGCCCTGCGCCGCAGACTGGTCCTGGAGTGCGGCTTGCTGACCAAGCCCAGCGCCGGTGGAGCCCAGCGCCGCGCTCTGGTTTGCGGCGTTGCGGTACGCCAACGCCGCGTTGCCACCACGGGCCATGCGCGCCTGCGCCTGCTGCGCTGCGAGCGCATTGCCCATCTGGCGCTGGACCGCGAGTTCACCAGCGCCTTGCTGCTGACCGCCCGCGATCCGCTGGAGCTGCCCAACCTGCTGCATCTGGCCCTGACGAAACGGATCGCCGCCCATCTGCAGTCGCGCCGCCGACGCGTGAGCAGGAGACGCCTGCGCCGCCGCGCCCTGCGTGATGCCGCCTGGCGCGTAGCCCTTGTTGATCAGCGACATGATCTGGTCCCGATCCTTGAATTGGGTCGGGACGTTCTTGTTCGTCAGCATGTCGGACCCGGTGAGGTCGTTGTACGCCTTCACTTGCCCGTAGCCGGGGATCGCGTATTCCAGATCGCTCCAACCGAGTCCCATGGTCATGCGCTCCTGGCCGCGCCGACCTTGAAGTCAGGTCCGACGCCGCCGCCGATCAGAAGCAGCTCCGACAACTCGAAGCTGGCGCCGGTTGGCGCGATGACGCCGCCCGTCTCGCGATCCTCGATGAGGAACGAGATGGACTGGCAGCGCCGGTTGAGATGGATGCGTCGCTGATACCGAGAGCCACCACCGAACACGCCACCAAACGAGCCGTTGCCGAAGTTGCCGTTGCCGAACATCGACGGATTGAAGTTCGAGTCGACCGCACTCGTGATGACTGGTGAGTACCCGGTGTTGTAGTCGAGCCGGTAACGCACTGCGAGGTCGTGACTCGACACGTACTCGCCCAGCCAATACGCCCACAAGATCTTCTGCCAGCCCTGGAGGTACTGCGCGAAATGAATCCACGCGGTCTCGATGCGCAACCCGATCGGCACCGTGTCGTCGAGGTACGAGCCGATCGTCTCCTGGTAGAGCAGCCCGTCGGCGCGCAGGTAGTGGTACACGCCATCGACCACGACCGCGTCGAGACCAAGGTGGTTGGAAAATTTGCTCCACTGGTTACGGTCGTAATCCCAGTACAGCGAGAACCCGCCATCCTCGTCGGTGAGGTACAGGATCGCCTTGCGGTCAGGAAGCAGAGTCGTGCGCGTGAAGTGCTGCTGGGCAAGCGGCTCCACAGGGTTGCCGATGTCGACGACTTGCCGCCCGCGCGCGAGGAGCTTGATCCCCTTGCTCGACTGGAACGTGATCCCGAGCGGCGTGTCGCCGATGCTGCTCGCTGAGACGCATCCGACGTCGCTGGTCACACGCTCGGCCGACGTGAAGATATTCGATCCCGGATCTACCGATGGGTCAGCCAATGGACCGGGGCCGCCGAACGCGAAAATCGCGGTCTCCTTGAACGCGATCACGGCGTCATCCAGCACGCCGATCGCCGAGATCGGCCCACCAAACGCATCGACCGCAAGCGAGAGGCCAATCGGCGCCTGGAGCGCGGTGTCGTCCTCGAGCAACTGCGAGAACCGCACGAGGCTCGGATCGGTCGTGTCGGTCCACAGCAGCCGGTTCTTGCCGGTGGCAATCACCGCGCCCGACCACGGCGCTGGGTCGTTGCTCAGGATGCCACCGTTCGTGTAAAGCGGTTCGCGCGTGATGAGTTGCGCGTCAGTTAGGTTGTCGAGCAACGTCACGGTGTCGACGGTCGGATCGTTGACGACGTAGCAGTTGTCACCCGTCGTGACCGTCACGTCGTTGCTCGTGATCTTGTAGAGCGGCAGCGTCGAATCGGTTCCGGTCGCGCCCTGGACCGAACGTGCTGCGCAGATCCGCGCGTTCGCGAACCGCGTGAGACGGCATGTGGGTATCGCGAGCGAGAACTTCTTCGGGCCTCCGGTCATGGTCGCGAGCACCTTCACGCTGACCGGACCGCGATGAAGCTCGCCCTGCGCATCGACCGCCTCGCACCAGTACGCGTAGAGGTACGTCCCGTTCGGGATGGCCCCGGCGCCGTCGATGGTCACGGACGTGGCCAGATCGACCGGCGCGCCGGCCGCGTCGAACCCAAAATCCGGCGCGCAGTGAAAGTCCGCCTCGCGCCATGCTTCGCCGTCGTAGTGCATCGGCGCCGCGCTCGCGAGATACAAGCCGCGGCCGAACTGCACAGTCTGGTACAACGGATTGAAGTCGAGCGTCGCGAGCTTGAGCCCCTGCTCGGAGAACTGGTCGCCGTTCTGCGACGACAACTGGATCCGGTACGGCACCGGAACCGCGTGCTGGCGCGAGTACACGTTCGCGTCGTCGAGGTCGATCGGGATGACGCTCGGCAGCGCCTGGGTCCACGCCCGCGTTCCTGCGCCAGTCGTGCGCATGAGCGAGCCAGACGCCTCGCCGGGCATGAGGCGCGCGACGATCGTGTTGCCCGGCGAGTTGATGCCGCTCGAGTCGGACAAGCGCAGCGCAGCGACGTACGGAAAGAACCGCACCGTGCGCGCGACCATCACGTACACGTCGCCGTCGATCACAAACGAGCTGGTGGCGCTGTCGAACGTGCCGCCGGTCAGCGTCGCGCCGTCATGCCACGCGCGCGAGACCAGGCCATGCCCACGAAGCCGCGTGCTGGTAGCGTCGAGCGTCGTCAGCGTCTGCAGCGCGGATCCGCTGTCGATGGTGGTCAGGTCCGAGCGCGTGGTGCCGAGCTCGGCAGCCCAGTAGAGCGCGCTGGTGCCATCCAGCCCGGTTGCACCGAACCCGGCCGTGAGCCGCGTGAAGGCCCCGGTGGTCGCGCCAAGCGCCGTTGCCGTCCGGATCGTTGTGCCGAGGTTGGCCCCGGTGACGAACCGAACCGCCACCGAAGTCGCCGCAACGACCCAGAGGTACGCCACGGTCGCCGCCACAGGGTCCCAGGTCACGGCGATCGGCCCCGTGGTGGTATCACCGCCGAACGTGGCCGGCGATGGCAGCCCGGACAGTCCACCGCCGAGCGCACCAGACGCCGCGATCCAGGCAACGCGGATGCCGCCGCCGCTCTGGGCCCACGCGATGATGGCCGGGCGCAGGTTGATCGTGCCGGCTGGCCCACTGGGCACGGACTCGGCATCAAAGAACGGCACGGCGCCGCTGAGGTCGGCGGTGAGCGTCGAGACCGTCGGTGCGACGGTGGGTGACACGGGGTTGATTAACGCGACGCGGATCGACGTCGTATCGGAGCGCGTCCAAAGCACAAGCAGGATGTCGCCCGACGACACGCAACGCGGCGACTTCGCGAGCGCGTTGCTGTCGAGCTGCGTCTGGCTGAGCAGGATACGCCCGGTCGACGCCTCAAGCACGGAGCACCAGACGCCGCCTCGACTGTCCTCCCACGCCATCACGCGCACGCCGAGTCGATCGGCGATGTCCGGCTGGGTCTGATACGTTCCGGTCCTGGCCGTCGGGAGCGTGGTGGCGGTCGTCGCCGCGACCTCACCGGCATCCACCCACGTGTTGGATGACGGCCGGTAGGACTCGGAGGCGTGGTCGGTGAAGCGCAGGATCTCGCCATCACGCGCCGCAGCAAGCCCCCGGGCGTTGGCGATCTGCACCCCCAGCGCGCGGTAGCCGTTGCGCTTGACCAAGCTGGTTTGCCGAGTGAAAACGGCATTTTGCAGGTCGATCAGCTTGGTGATCGGAACCTGCTTGGCATCCTGACGCAGCTCGACGCCGCCGCTGAACTGGAGCGGAAGTGGAGCCTTACGTAGGGGCACTCGCAATCGCCGCGCGTACCTGATGCGTCGGTGAAGGCGTCATGATTCGTGATATTTCAGCACAATTCTGTGGGGCTCGCAACGTGATACCGTCGATGGCATGCGCAGCGTTCTGATCATGGCAATCGTGGTTGTGCTCGTCGGGGCTGCGTCGGCCGAGAGACTCTACGCCCCCGATGGAGCGATCGTCGACGTTCCAGACCAGAGCGTCTCGTACGCGCTGCACGATGGGTACCGAAGGATCCCGCACGTCGCGATGCGCACCCCGGAAGGCGAGATGCGCTTCGTCCCGGAAGATCAGGTAGCAGCAGCCCTGGCTGCGCGATGGTGGCTGATGAAGGACGACGAGATACTGGATCGCGGGGCGGCTGAGCCACCCACGCCGCTGTGGAACCGAATGGGAATCGTCTTCGTGATCGGTGCGATCCTCGGCATCTCGGCGCTCCTGCGGCCATGGCGCTACTTTTCGTAGGCGCAGCGTTCTGCGGCAGTTGTGCGCCGCGTGACCGGTGCTCATGATGGCAGGATGAAACACGCGATGCTGGTGATGCTGATGGTGGTTGCGGGATGCGCCGTTGATGATGGCCGGACGTACGTCAAGTTCATTCCTGCCGATCGATTTACCAACGGATCCGTCGACATCAGCGGAATTGGCCAACTATTAGCAATAACCGGAGACTTCAAGTGCACGTCAACAGGAACCCCAATCGGACTATGTGTGGACGCGCCGCCTCAGGCAACATGTCGTTGGAGCCCGTGCGGACATGATATGCGGACTGCGGTAACGATGATATTCAACGAAGAATCATGGAGCGGGGAGTCGCGACCCGCAACCACCATGATACGCGTGATGGGAAGGTACGACGACTTCACCGGTGTTACCGTCGTCGTCGATCTGAGGTGATTACGGAACATCATAGTCAACCTCAATTGACATTATTTGGCATGTCGTAGAGGAACTTTGGACGAAGTTGACAATATACCCTAGCCCGGCCGTGATGGTTGTCGATAGGCCGGTGAGGGACACGGTCTGGTTGGTACTGTTACCAAGCGATTGATTGGATGTCCCAATCACAACCTTGACAAGCGTGGACGACAGTGACTCGAACGTGAAACTAACCTTATTAGTACCCGATGAGTTGTCTCTGATTCGCGCTCGGATAGCAGATACCCGAGATCCAGCCACCAGGTTTATGGGCGCGAACGCGAGCAGCGTGCCGCTCCCACCATCGATCTGCGCGCCGTTGGCATTATCCAGGACGACGTGAGCGTTTGGTGCCAACGATGCCCACGAGATCGTAAGTGTCTGCGTCGGTGCTGAGAACTGAAACTGACCAGCCGATGAAACCCACACAGGCTTGGTCGCTGCCGGCAGCGCCGTCGGCCACGTCATCGTGTAACTCACCGCCAGCGCGGCGGGTGCTGCCTGCCCGACGAACACAGTGTCCGTCGTGCCCGTCTCGAAGATCCGAACTTCACCACTGGCCAGCCGCGCCCAGTTCGTCGTGCCGTCTTTGAATGTGTAGCGCTTGTTGGCGTCGTCGAATGCGATCGCCGCACCGACCGAAACGTAGTCACCGCCGATGCCGCCCGCGAACGCCGCCACGTTCAGCGCCGGCCCGTTGGTCAGCTTCACGTTGCTGCCGCTGGTCGTGCGCCAGTACAGTTCATTCGCGGTGGTCCCGCCGGTACCGTCGGCGAGAAACAACGCTCCAGCGAACGCACTCACGGCCGTTGTCGACGCCGCGGCGAAGTCTACGGCCTCGACGTTGGTCGCCGAGTTCGAGCTGAACGACAGGTCGGCGTTGATGTTCAGGCCGTTCGATGGGACCTTGACGCCCTTTCCTGGCTGATGGTCATGAGCATCGATCTGACCGAAGATCGTCAGAATCAGCGCGCCCCAGACATCGGCGCTGTCGTGGTCCGTCGGAAGCGTCAAGAGCATGTTGGGCGTGGTCGTCACGAATACTCCTCGATGATGATGAGGCCAGCGCCGCCAGCGCCGCCCGTGTTCGACGTGCCCGTGCTCGCGGAGCCACCAGACCCGCCGCCACCGCGATCACCGTTCTGCCCGCCGCCAGCGGCGATCGCGATGCCGCCTGATCCAACCGGAGGCGAACCGCCGCCACCGGACGCTCCCGCGACGGAGTTGAACCAGAATCCAATCCTGCCCGGGTCGTACGCGAAGAAGTCGATCCCTGCGGCGCTCTGCGTCGCAGGAGACACCGGACCAGTGATTCCGTTGGCGCCAATCGTTGACCCGGTGCCTCCGGTGCCACCCTTGGCCGTGTACGTCACGCCGTTGATCACGATCGTCGTGTCGCCGCCCGCGCCACCGTTGGTGGGCGTTCCCGCACCGCCAACTCCTCCGGCGCCGCAGGAGAACGCGCCGCCCGCGACCGCCGCCGCCGAGTTCGAGAACTCGATGTAGTAGCCGCTGTTGCCGCCGCCACCGAATGCGAGACCGACGCCCGCACCGCCCACACCGCCGCCACCACCACCACCGCCGACCATACGGACGCGCACCGTTGCCGTGCCAACGCTCGGTACATAGACACCAGATCCGGTGAGTACACGTACGGCCATGAAACGACCGGCGGTCACCGCGCCGACCTGCCCCTGCATCTGTTGCAGCGTCACGGTGACGCGATCAAACGCGCGCTGGGTCGTCTCTTCAGGCACACGTGGCAGCACAAGCGCCACGCCCGGCGTCGGCCGCGTTGGCTTCTGCGCCGGCATCAGAACCAACCATCATCGTCCGGGCCACGGGACATCCAGTCGCGCGGCGGCCCGGCCGGGTTCAAGTACATCGGCTCGCCGGCATCGCGCGAGTCCGCCGCGGTCCGCAGCTGGGCTGTGAGCTTGGCGATCTTCGCGTCGCACTGCGAGGTGTCGAGGTCGTTGCGCTCCAAGATTTCGTGCTGCGCAAGCTGCACCACGATCCGCTCCTCGAGCGGCACATCGAACGTGACCGGCGTGGCGTCCGCCGTGCTCGCGAACTGCGGCGCCAACGGGACGTAGTAGATCCGCACCGTGCCGGTGCCCGGGGAGGGCGCGAACACGAGGTTCGCGCCCTGGATGCGGTAGCGAGGCGGACGGCCGCTGGTAGCCGTCGCCCCGCTGTAGACGTGCGCTCCGTCCAGCTCGTGCGGCAGCATGCGCGTGAACCGCGACGATGCGGTCATGACGACGTCTGCCGTGTAGTCGAGATGGCGGAGCTTGAAAAAATTGGGCGCGACGGTTGCGAGCGCGTACGACGCGGTGCCGTTGACGAGCGCGAACGTCACGTCCAGCGTGTAGTAGTCGGCCCACCGCTGAGTCATCAGGTCGTACGCCTCGAGCAATCCGTAGTTGATCGCCTGCAGGAGGACGTCCGGCGAAATGTCGTCGGAGCCCTCCCACTGGCCGAGTTGCTGAACGGCCAGCGACAACTGCGCGAAGGTTCGGGTGTACGCCATGGCTCAGTACACCGGTACGGTCTTCTGGCCAGCGATCGTGAACACGACGAAGTCTGTCGCCGCCAGATCGGCAACGGCGCCGCTGGTGGTCAAGTTGACCCCGAACGTGATGACTCGCGTCGTCGGGTTGTAGTCCCGGATGTAGACGTCCTTGGCGGTCGCAGCGCTGTTCGACCACACGCGCGCGTCGATGTCGAGGACCACAGGCAGCCCATCGGACAGCTTCGCCGTGTAGTCACCGACGCCCGCTCGCGTGATGTCAGCGGCCGTGAGGCTCACGAAGTTGTTCGACGCGTGCATGAAGCCAGCGCTGCTCGTCGCGGAGAACGTCGTCGGCGCGCGGACCGGGGCGGCAGCGCCTGCCCCCTGGATCTTCGCATAGAAGACACAGTGCTCGTACGGAAGCGCCGTTGCTGGGTTGTCGGATCGATTCATGACTCACCTCACGGCAGCGTGATGACGCAGTTGAAACCAGGCGCCTTGCAGGAGAAGTTGTAGTACTCGCCGATGCGGGCCTCGTAGCCGTCGTTGCCCTCGGAGACCTTGATGATCGATCCGGCTCGCTTCTGCAGGAAGTTCGGCGCGGGGCCCGCGCTGAACATGCACCAGGTCGACCACGTGAGGACGTAGATGCGCTTCGTCGGGCAGCAGCGATCCGTGTAGATCGTCAGGTCGCGGCCGTTGAGGTTGACCTTGAATCCCGAGAACCCGATGTTTGCGAGCTTCTTGCCGTCGTATCCGACAGCACTCGTGATGACCCACTTGCCCTCGAGCTGCTTGGCGAGCGTCCCGAAAGTCGTCGGGTTCATCCAGACGACGTCCGGATCACCGCCGATGTTATCGACCGCCGCCGTCGCATCGACGAGCAGGTTGGCGATCGACCGGCCGTCGGCGCCCGAGATACGGATGCCGCCCAGGTAGTCGGACTCAGTCGTCCGATCGACGTTGTAGAACAGCGTCGAGCTTGGCGCGGTGTCAGGCACCCAGTCGGCGAGCCCCGAAGCAGCGAGCCCGGTGCCCGCGTTGGAACCATCGCCGTTGAGGTACAGGAAGTCGGTGTTGACGATCGCCGCGATGCCGGCCGTCGCGTTGCCGGTCAGGGTGATCGTGCTGGTCAGGCGCGAGACGGACAGGATCGTGACCGACCCGGCGCGCAGCGCTGATCCGAGCGTCGCTGATGCCTGAAGCACCTCGCCGGCTCGGATGCCCCACATCGAGGACTGGTCGGCGAAGACGAGCACCGCCGTGGCGACGTTCGACAGGCCGTCCAGCTGTCCGATTTCTCCGTTGGTGGTCCGGAAAAACCGGAAGTTGATGTAGTTGCCCTCGGCCTCGATGCCGTTGTCGAACTCGTCAAAGGCCGACTCGAACGCGTCCTCATCTCCCGTCGCGGTCGCTTCGATCGCCTGGTTGTCGACCTTCGCGATGCGGTAGTGCGACTTGCGGGTGACGTTGAAGTTCCTGTAGCTCGAGACGTTGTTCACGGCGTTGGTGATCGCGACGCTGAACGTCGACGAACCACCACCCGGAAGCGCGGTCATGATGGGCTGCACCCATTCGCGACCGCCGACCATTTTCTTCTGCGACTTGGCAAGCATGCCGGTCGCCTTGTTCTTCTGCATGGCCATTCGAGCAACCTCGAATGGCGAGTAATGCTCCTTGAGCATCGGGTCGAACGCAGTCAGATCCAGAACAGCCATGACACAGGTCCCTTCGGTTTCGCGGTGAACCTGCTTTGCGGATCAGCGAGCTGCCAATCCGTGCTTCGCGACCAATGCGCGAGCACTCCGGGCGCGCCGTTCCCGTCGATCTTCGCCGATGATCTCATCGGCCGGGTCAACGGTAGGCGCTGTTGCGGGCGTCGGTTGCGCGGCTGCTGCGGGCTGCGTCGGGGCTGGACCTGGTGCCCCACCTGGTGATGCGGCCGGCTTGGCCGGAGCGGGAGATGCCGCCGGAGCAAGCAGGGTGTTGAGGCGTGCGACGCGCTTCGCCGCTTCCGCCTGTGAACGTTGGTGCTCGGCCTGGTAGTGATCGTTGGCGAACTTCGCCGCCTGATCCCAGGTGAGCTTGTGGCCCTCGTCGTGGGCGGCCTTGAGCACCTCCCACACGACGGCAGGAGCGTTGTCCTGCACGGCCAGAAACGGATACGTCGCCTCAACGGGCGCGAGCAGAGCGTGCAGCTGCGAGACCGCCTTGGCCTCGTACGACTCGACGTCGGCTTTCTGCTTCGCCTCGTCGGCGAGACGCTTCGCGGCCGCCTCGCGCTCGACCAGTTCGGCCCGATCGCGCTCGAGCGTCGAGCGATACGCCTTCACGGAGCGGAGCGCCTTGCGGCTGTCGACGCGGGCGCGGATCTCTTCGGGGATCTTGACCCCGTGGTACGTCTCCGACATCTCGGTCATGAGGTCGGTGATCGTGTCCTTCAGTTCCTCGTCGGTAGTGATCCCGTAGGTCTCACGGATGTACTCGGCGAGCGTCTGTACCGGAGCGTCGATGAGGCGCTGGCTGCTGGGCAGCTTCTTGGCGCGCTCATCAAGCGCCGCCTCACGCTCCTTCAGTAGGCGCTCGCGCTCCTCGAGCGCGGCCGCCCGGGTGTCAGCCTGCGGAATCGCCGGCAGACCGGTTGGCGCCGGGATCTTAGCGACAAACCGCGGCTCGGGCGCCGGCAGCGCAGCAGCGGCCTGTGCGGCTGGGGATGCCGTGGGCGGCACGAGCACGGGAGCAACCGGAACCGGAGCCGGAACAGGTACTGGAACTGAAGCAGCCGGCGCTGGCGTGTGGTCGACCGGAACAAGGTCGTCGACCTCGACGCTCACCTCACCGCTGCGCACCTTCGAGCTGAGGTCGCGAAACATCGCGCGCGTCTTGTCGCTGAGCGTGCGCTGACCGCGGGGCTGCGACGTCGAATCGGGCGGCGGAGGACCGTCGTTGGTCGACGCTACCGGCGCCTCGACCTCGGCAGGCTCGGGCGTTGCTTCCATCTCGAGAGCTGGCTCGTAATCGTCGGACATCAGGACACTCCAGGGGTCAGCGACATGCCAGCCGCGAGCTGCGCGGAGGCACCGCCGAGCGGGTCAGCGACCATCGGGCCCATGCCGCCATCCGGGCCGATCATCGGGGACATCATGGGCGGGGTGGCCATCGGGCCCGGTGCGGGCATTCCGGGTGGCGGCGCGCCGGCATCAGGTGCCATCGGCATCGGAGCGGGCGGTGGTGCAGCGGACTTCTCGGCCGATTCGAGCATCGACAGAAACCAACGGTAACGGCCGATCTCGTCGTCATTGGCGCGCTCGCTGAACGCGTTGCCAAGCTCACCAAGGGCCATCTTCTTCGCCAGCCCCGGCTCGGCCAGCATGTACGGAGTGGGTACGCAGTCCTCGAGCGGGATGCTCGGATCGCCGAGCATCTCCATCACGGCCTCGAGCATCCGCATCGGGCCGAGCAGGTGGCGGTTCGCGCGCGAGATATCCGGCTCCTCGAACAGCGAGGCCATCTGGAGCGGATCGGTCATCAGCCCGGGGATCTTCGCCATGTCACCGAGGACGTCGAGACGACCACCGCGGGTCTCCGGGATGAAATTGGCCGGCTCGACGAACAGGTGGTACGTCCCGCCGTCGAACTCGAATTTCTTCCAGTCGATGTTGTCGATCCACGGCGCCAGATCGACGTCAACCTCGTCGGCCTCAACAGCCTCGATCAAGTCGCGCGCCTCATCGAGCATGACGAGCCCGACCTGAACACGGCCCATCGAGTACTGCGACTCGAACATCGAGAACCGGTCGCTCTCGATGTCGTAGAACGTATCGAGCGCCTTTCCCGAAGCGTTGGGTCCGAGCGGATTCTTGCTCGCCGCTGCGGCCTGGCTGATGCCGGCGATCTCGTACATCTGCTGGATCAGCCAGCGAAGCGAGTCCATCGCCTGACGAGACGCCGGGTCGGGCGCGATCCAGCTGTCTCGTGTGATGCCGCCGTCGACCTCGACGATCGCCGGATGGCGCGCGCGCAGGTGGTGTTTGTTGGTCTGGGACCCCCGCGGCACCATGATCTTGAGCGCCGAGCCCCAATACAGCGCCTCCTGGTGATCCGCCCAGAGTTCGTTGACCTTGCCCTGCGAGCCAGCGAGTTGCTGGCATAGCCCGATGCCGAGGAACCCGCGCATCGGCGGCGTCCACTGCAGGCGGGCCAGCGGGAACCGGGGGCGCTTCCACTGCGCCTCGCGCAGCGGCTCCTCGCCGTCACGGATCGTGTAGACGACGCGGCCGTCGTCGGCGCCGATCTGGGACGGCAGCCGCCACCCCATGACCAGTTCGACCATGTCGTTGTCGATCGGCGAATCGTAGTCGTACGGCGACCACGGATCCCGCGACGCCCGCGTCACCCTGGCGATGCGCTTGCCGTCCTTCGGGAACTGCACAGCCAACACGTCGCGGTCGACCAGCGTCACACGCGACAGCGTGCGCGGCCAGCCGCCCTTGACCTCGCCGTCATCGAACACCAACTCGGAGCGCGGGAACCGCTCCACGCTGACGTCTCCGCCGTTGCGGACCGCCTGAAGGAACCCGTCACCACGCACCACGCCGTCGCGCATCCATAGCGGAAGCTCGACCTCGAGCAGCGGCTGGCCCATCTTGCGGCGCAGCGTGCGGCTCGCGCGGCGCGCGTAGAGCTTCTCCGAGTACTCGGCGTCGTCGCAGCCGATCACCGGCATCGGTCGCCGCTTGCCGTTGCGGCTCACGACCGTGTCCACCATCGACTGCAAGACGTTCAGGTAACTCGAGGCCTGCGTCTGCGATCTGAGGAAGTCCATCGCCGCCGTGGCGATGCGTCGGCCCAGCGGGCGCCCCTCGTAGATGGCCTCGTGGATCAGGTCGAGCGTGTTGTAGCCGCGCAGGTACGCGCGGCGCGTGTCCGTCCACGCCCAGAGCGCGTTTCCGGCGTCCTTGCCCTTGAGCTTCCACCACTTCGCCGGCGAATCGCCGATGACGTCGGTCGGCTCGGGGCGCCCCGGGCGCGAGTCGGCTGGGTCCTTACGGCGACGGCGGGCCACTCATGGGAGTGGCGCTTGCCTGATGCGCGGTGAGTGCGTTATCGATCTCGTCGAACGCGATTTCCAGCGCGGCATCGTCGCCCTTGATGATCAGGTCGAACACATCCCCATCAACCCAGCACAACACCAGATCACCGCGAACGATCTCAAACACGCGCATGCCATGGTGATCTGCCCAGCGCGCGGTGAGCCCGAGCCCTGGGTAGTGCTCGGTGAGCACGGGAACCAACGTGGACTGGAGATCCGCGCTCACGTTAGCCCCCCCCGTTGCCCATATCCATGCCACACCAACGCGGAACCGGACGCCCACCACCGATGGCAGCCGATGCAGCGGCGCACCACGCACGCCATGCCTGGTCCTCACGAGCGAGGAGCTCGGCGCGTGCAACCTCGCGCACCCTACGCCGACGTGCGCGCACGATGAACTCAACCACCGTGCGGCTCGCAACGAGCACAACACCGATGGCCATGCCGATCAACACGTCCCTCACGCGTCACCATCCGACTCGATCGCCGGCTGGTATTCTTCACCGCTCACCGTCTGACCCGCCGCGCGCTTCCCACCGGTCGTCATCCGCCGATACATGTCGCCGCCGAACTGGGCGTAAATCGCATCGCGCGGGGTCTCCGGCTCGTCAGTCGCTCGCTGCGCCGGCCGTGGCTCGCGAAGCTCCACGCGACACGAGCCGACCGAGACAGAGGTCACCCCGATACCCACCGCGGCGGCGTTCAGGATCAGGTGCCATGCCTCGCGCGCATCACCCGTAACCGTATGGTCGGAACTCTTCTTGCGCGGCACTTTCAAGCTCTCGCTCCTCTTGTAGCACCCACTCGGGGGTGTTGGGAATACACTTTGGTGGTTCGGGACGGTACCGATGGTGGTAGGACTCGCGGTGGGCGTACAGCGCAGCATCCGAGACGTGGTTCGGCGTCGTGGGGTCCTCAACCATCTTCCCGGTCGCGCTCACCACACTGGACCACTGGTGGACCAGCCACTCGTTGAGCAACGCGCCGCCCTCGCGCAGGCGGATCCTGCCGTTCGCGACGTCCGTGTTGAGCATCTGTATCGCGCCGTACTTGTTCGTCTTTGATGCCTCGACGATCGGCAAGCTGTACCGATCGCGCCACGTCTTCGACCACCCCATCACGGCCGGCTTTCCGCCACCGCCCGCATCCGCCACGGTCAGGCCGATCTGCACCTGCTCGCCCACCGCGCGCATGTGCGCGCCCATCTGGTCATAGTCGAGCCCGGACTTCGAAAACGATGCGACCTCGTAGAGCACCGGATCCAGCAGCGACCACGCCCACAGGCAGAACGCATACGGGTCCCGCGTCCCGAGGTCGTTGCCGAACGCCAGGAAGTACTGCCGCTCATCCTTGAAGCCAGGCAGATCCCGCATCGCAGCCTTGATGTCCGGGAACCCGTCAGGCCGCAGCCGGGCCGTCGCGTAGCACAGCGCCTCGCGGCGTACCTTGTGCGCCCAGTACACGTAGTTCGCGTCCTCGTGCACCCACTCGCCCTTGCCCTCGCGGCGCATCGTCGGGCTGTCCAACGGCGCGACCTCGGGACCGCCCAAAAGCTCCTGAAGGTCGAGCATGCCACGCTGGTGCCGTTCCTCGATGGTCGTCCCGAAGAACGGATTTGAGAGCAGGTTCCAGTGATGGACGCTCCAACCCTTGGCCCTCCGCGCAAGGTCCGGTTGCGTGACCTCAAAGAACAGGCCGGCCATGTTGCGGACCGGCGTCCCGGTCAGCCGGAACCGACCGCGGTAGTCGAGCAACGTCGGCATGAGCACGTCGCGGATCGTCGGCGCCAACTTGCTTGGAATCTTCTGGGCCTCATCCCACCACACCTCATGGTACGGCAGTCCCAGAGCCTTTTGGACGCCATCTTCGTCGTCGGCTCCGCGCAGATAGATCCAGCTGTCGAGCGCCGGGAAGTGGATGGAGTGCGTCGACTCATTGCACACGGCCGGCAGCTCGTACCGGTCGATCAGCGACTTCATCCCGTCGCCGCGCGCGCCGACCCACGCGAGCTTGCGGGCCTCGTCGATGGTCGAGTTCAGGTAGAGGAACCGACCATGCGGCGTCCGCATCGCCGAGCGAACGAAGTGCCGGTTGCCGCCGCGCGTCTTGCCCGAGCGGCGGCCGCAAATCGCCGCGACGAGCCGAGCCTGATCCTCGTAGAACGACCGCTGTTCTGCGAACCACTCCGCGGTGAAGTCGTCGCAGATCGCCGACCGCTGGGCTCTTGCTCGTCGAGCCCGAAGCAGCCGCTCGCGCGCATCGCGGTCAATCATCTATGGAGAACGGGCCGCCGGTTCCCGGCTGATGCTTGAGCAGGTTCGCGTATGAGCGGACGCGAGACTCGAACACGAAGCTCGAGATCAAATCTGGCGAGTACATCTCCTTCAGCATCGCGTCGAAGGACGCGAGATTGACCATCGGTCCGCCGCTACGCCACGCCAGCCAGTCAATCGCTCTGACCTCAGCGCGGTGAGCGGCGATCTGCTCGTCCAATGGCAGCGGCTCCCAGTCGTCATGGTCATCCTCATCGGGCCCGGTATCGAGCCAGAACCGCGGGATCAACCGTCGGCGAGCCGAGCACCGGACATACTCGAAATCCGGCTGAACTTCGTCGATGACACGCCACGCAATGTCCGGCCGTTCGGAGTTCCACGCATCGCGTGCAAACCGCAACGCATCCATGGTGGCGCTCTGACTCACCGCGACCTCGGAAGGCCGTACGGCTGAAAGCTCTGGGTCCAGCGCTCCAGCTTAGCGTCGTGGATCTCGCAGAACCAGGCGCGGCCGGGCCAACGATCCTCCATTTCCGCGCAGAGCCACTGCGCTGCCCCAGCGCGATCGCGCCCTCGCGCAACCTGGGACGCCACCCACTCAGCACACCGGCCCAGCTGCCCGGTGAGGGAGTCGAAATCGTCCCCTGGGCGCAACTCGAGGCCAGGCTCGACGACGAACTCGCCGCGGGTGAAGGAGCAGCGGACGTAGTGCTCGACCTCGGGGCGCAAGGCCGCCGTTGCTGCCGCGAGCGACGTCCCACCCGGCGACTCCAGGGAGCCTGCGTCAGGTGTACCCGCGGCAGCCGGCAGCGAAATCATATCGTGAACGTCCCGTTGTACCCCGGATGCTCGAGCGTCGTCTTCCCGGTTCGCGGACCGCCGCAGATCACGATGCGAATATGGCAGCTGCACCTTCAGGTTGCAGCCATATCCGCCGCCGCTCCACCACGCCTCGAACTCCCCGAGTGCCTTGGTCTGCTTGGCGAAGTCGTCCGGGTCACCCGGCCACTGGCCGGCGCCGGTCGCGCCACGCGACACGAACCACGCCATCTTGGCGAGGTCTCGCGCCGAGTCGTAGGGCTGCTCACTCACCGCACGCTCCTCGCCGCGACCTCGCTCAGCTTCGCGAGCCGCGCCTTGTACTCCTCCATCAGCGCTGCGCCTGCCTTCTGGTGCGCCTCGAGCCGAGAGCAGACGTCGCCGAATGCGGTGAAGGCGGTGTGCGAGTCGCCGGTGAGAACGAGCGACGGAACGGCTGGGACATCGAACTCACGACCAGTTAGGCCGGACTCTCGACACCGCCGGATGGCCTCTCCAGACAGCACGCCCGTCGGATACGCTGGTCGCGGCCAATCATCATCCGGCTTGTCGTCGAACGGGCCCTCGAACTTCTCATCCACCGTGGTCATCGCTTGATCTCCTGCTGCAGCCGCTCGTACAGGTCCCGCTGCTTCTCGCTGAGCCGCGACAACGGGATCGACGTGAAGCTCCGCAGGTTGCCCCACGGCACCTTGATCTCCTCGTAGTGCTCGCCGGCCTTGTACACGACCAGGATGCCGTACGGCTGCTCCTGGACGCGCGACCGGCCATGGTACTGGTTCTGCGCGATGCCCTGCATCGTCCACTCCTCGCAGCCGTGGCCACCGATGGGCACGGGCTCGCGGAAGTGGATGGCGCTGATCACAAGCGGATCAGGCGGTGGCTGCGGAGGAGCAACGTCCTTGGGCGCCGGCTGCTTCCTGTCGGGCTCGCTCACTGGATCACCACAGCTTTCCCATCATGCGTCAGCAACGTCGGCGGGCGCTCCAGTTCCTCGATAGCCGACAGACAGCTCGCGGACCGGATGACCAACCCCTCTTCGCCGTCATCGAGCGGCACGACCAGTTGATCGCCGGGCTGCATGCTGCGGAAGAACACCACGACCTCGCCGACATGCTGCTCAAGCGGGAACTTCACGCCAGCGCTGATGATGCCCGTGCCCACAGCGAGCACCTCGGCCTTCATCCACGGCGTGTTGTCGCTGGCGATGCGAGGAATATACAAACCGCCAGTGGTGCGCTCGCCAGTCTCGAGCACCTTGACGAGCAGGCGGTCACCGAAGATGCGGTACTTCATGGGAGCAACGCCTGCAGCATGGCCAGGATGTCGCGGAACGCCCCAAGCGGGACAGAAACGCCATCCAAGGTGGTGCGCCATCCGTAATCGGTGAACTCCACCCCAATGGTTCGCAGTTCCGCCTTGCTGTCTCGGAACCGCATCTCCACGGGCGCGACAACACCGCTGTTCGATTCTCTGGTGCTCATTTCTTCTCTCCCAAGAACTCCGCGAGCGGCATATACACGCTCGCATGGTAGCGGCTCCGCATCCGGTCCGAGCTCGGACCGATGGATGTGCAGACCACCGCGGTTGATTGACCCACGCCGATCCGGTGCAGCAACTCGGCAGCGATGCCGTTGCCGCGCTCGGACTTGCGCGCGTAGATGTAGTGCACGAGCGGCGCCCCCGCGCCCTCGGCGTAGACGAGCCAGGCGGTGATCGACTCGTGGTCGTGGGCTCGGCAGGCGACCAACGCGCGCGAGTCCGATCGGTCCATCACCGCGTCGACCTCGGCGCTGACCTGCGTCCACAACTCGGAGCCAACGTGGCGGGCGTGGGCGTGACCCTGGCCGAAGCGCAGGCTCGTCTTGCCGGGGACGTGATTCATGCTGCAAACCGAGCGCGTCCAGGTGGACGCGATGAAGGCTTGATCGGTGACGCGGGCGGTACGGATCATGGCTTGCTCCGGCGCGGGATCCCCAACCACGGATTCGGCTGTTCAGCCAGCTCACGCACATGCTCGTCGCTGTAGTAGCTGCGGAGGATCTCCGCGTGCTCGCTGATGTCGAGCGCCATGATCGCGCGGTACAAACGCGTCCAACGCGCCAACAGCACCGGCCGATACCACCGAGGCGGCGGCCCAAGAATCGCCAACTGCTCCGCGCGCTCGAGGGCACGCCTCACGCTGATTCCGCTCATGCGGTCCCCGAGAGCACGGCATCAACCTTGAGTTGATGCTTGGCCTTCGCGGCGGCATTGAGCAGCTCCGTGGCGAGCCGTACGGCATCTTCTGGCGACATGTGCTCGACGATGAAGTCTGCTGGCCGTGCCTCTCGGTCACCGACCGACATCATCACCGCCATGTCTGAAACCATCGGAGCTTCGCAGTACACGCGGACCCACCAGCGCGGATCGCGGTCGACGGTGTCGTAGGCGCTCATTTCACATCCCCATCTCGTCGAGCTTTTCCTCGACTGCCGTGCATACATGTTCGATCTGCGCCGGCGTGGCCGCGCCCCATCGCCCCTCGCACAGCTCGGTCGTGAACCTGCGAGCACGCTCGATGTTCCCGGCGCGCAGGTCGTGGCGGATGGCCGCGATGACGCCGCGAGAGTCGCGGAGGGTGATCACTTCGGATCCTCGACGATCTTGTAGACCAGATCATCCACGCATTCGGCGGCAATCGCGTACCCGCCACGACCAGCCACGCCGATCCCATGTCGCCACGGAGCACCAGCCCACGGCCGCACGACGTAGCGATCACCATCGCGCAGCTGATCCCGAGCGACACGGCACACGCGTAGTCGCTTGGTCACCGGAACCTCGACGGAGTTCTCGTAGACAGCGCACAGCTTCTCGGCCACGTCACCGAAGCCACGCTCCTCGAGCAGGTCAGCTGCTACGGACTCACGCTCGGTCATCACGCCGCGTCCTGTTTCTCGTGCGTGTAGTACGCCCCGACGATGACACGTCGTCGTGGATCATCCGTGAACTTCGGCGGCAGCGCTGGGTCCTCGGTCTCGAAGCCCAAACGGCGCACGTTCTCGAACCCCAAACGGCGCACGCCCACATCTGGCATCTCGATGTATTTACACAAATACGACGGCGTCGACAGGAAATGCACCGGGCCTGGACCGAAGCGGTCGTAGATGTGCTGCATCACCGCGCGTGCAGCTTCGATTGGCTCGTGGTGGTCGACCTCGCACAACGCGTAGGCGCACAGCCTATCCAGAATGCGGCCATCCTCGAGAATCACACGGCGTCCTCCACCACGCTTGAGAATCACGCGGCGACCTCCACCGTGCTTGAAATTGAACGCCCGGATACCCAACTCAGCGCCGAGCGCACCAGCTGCGTCCTTCAGCGCTGATATTGGCGGTACATCAACTCCGATGACTGCGAGCGACCCATCGCTGAGCCAGGCACCAAGCACGCCGTCCTGGCAGATCAGATCACCAAACTTGTCGAACACCTTGATAGTCACCTGACAAACCTCCTCAGCTGCTTCGCCTGCTCGCTCGGGTCCTGCCACACCGCCATTCGCTGCTCCGGCGTCAGGCTGTCGGCCAGATTCTGCAAACGCACGTGCCGCTCCTGCGCGATCTGCAGCGAATCCATGGTCATGCCCCAGTCCCAACGATCCGGGGCTCCGTGGCGCGTGGTCGTCAAACCCTGCGTGCCGGCGTGGGCCACGGCGAGGTAGTGCCAGGCACCGTCGAGGGTGGTGCAGAGGCGGTGGAGCGTCACTGGTACTCCGGTTCGTCATCGGAGCCATCGGTCACGTAAGTCGTGCGCGTCGTCGGCATGGCCAACGGAATCACGAGGTGTCTTCCGCCCAGCTTCGCGCTAAGTCCGGTCACGATCGCTCCGTTCTCGACGGTCGCGCTCTCGGTGAGGACGTGCAGCCTACCGAACACACGAGGCCAACGCGTCCGAAGCGCGAGCTTCAGGTGCTGCCACCACGTGGCCGGACAGGTCAGCGTGCGACGTTCTACTCGACCCCATCCGGTAAACGCTCGCCGCATCTCGTAGGCATCCATGTGGGTGCAGACACGGATGTCCTTACGCATCCTGGAGCGCAATTCCTCGTCGAGGATTTGCATCTGGAAAAGTTGGACGCGATCCAGGGTAACGCTCTCGATAATGACGCTCACTTCAACTCCAGCAACGCCATGCGCTGCTCTGTCTCGTCGCCAACCTTGGCCATCTGCGTCGCCGCGCAGTCGACCATCGCGTCCCACGCCTTGGCAACCACCTGCATGTCGGCGTGCTCGCGCTTCGCGCCGTATGATTCCGCGTCATTCACATGCTCAACAGCGCGCTCCACATGCTCGTCGCCCGAGATGGCGCAGACGTGCGCGTCGTACTCGCGCCGCGCGACCTCCGGATCAGCCACACGGAGCCCACACCAGCCACACGCGCATGCGGCGAACCATTGCTCCAAGTCAGCGACCTTGCGGAGCGCGGCGTCACGGTTCAATCGGTCCACATGCCGACGCTTCCCGGCGTACGCCTTCGCGTACTGCGCATCCTTCGCCGCCCAGTACGCGGCACGTCGCGACCGCTGTGCCAGCAGTGCTTTCCGCGCCCAGACTGGCATCGCCGCAAGCTCCGCATCCGAGGCCATGTACGGATCGAACCCGAGAGCGGCGACGTACGAATCGTCGAGTACACTGCTCGTCTTATAGAGCCTGTCGTCGCTGGGGCCGCGAGACTGGAACGCTTCCGCCTCGAGCGACCGCGCTATCTCGTCTTGCTCTGCCACGTGACGATTCCCTGATTCATGTTCGTGTAGCTTGTACACGAACCGAACCGCTTGTCAATCCGGATCTCGCTCCGTGCCAGCCGAGATGGTCATCCCACGACGAAGAAACTCGGTCGCCAGGTCGGCCGTCGACAGCTCTTGCAGCGCCTCGCGCGCCAGCTCGCGCATCTCGGCCTCGTACTCCTCGTCGGACAGCGGCGCGTTGCCCTTCTTGCTCGCCAAGATCGCCAGCTTGCGGAACTCGAGTTCGCGCTGCATCAGCTCGCTCCACCCGTTCTGATAGCGCTGGAACGCGCGGCACCAGTCGCGCGTCGGCGTGCCGGCATCGTTGACGTCGGCCGCGATGACCTGCGGCCGACCATCGGCATCCTGCTCCACCTGCGGTTCCAGGGACCGCTCAAGCCGCTGGCGCAGCTTGGTGAGCAACTCTAGGTGCTTCGGCGTCTCGCGGCGGAGCCATGAGGCAGCGTCGGTTGGGGAGCCCTTGATTCCGCTCACTGTGTGGTGGTTACACCATGGGTGGTGTGTGCGCAAGAACCCCAGCCCCAGGCGTAGCGTAGCGGCAGGTGTGCCATGTTGTCACAGTGTTTCTCACCGGCTACTCCGCGCCGCTGCCGTAGCCTGCTCCACGTCGAGCGCGGCCAGCGCGATCCTGATCAGCCTTGAGCGGCTCATCCCGCTCAGCCCAGTGGCCCGCATCCGCGCGCTCCTGGGCCACGCCACCCGCTATTTTGCGCGCGTTGGTCACCCGGTTCGTAATGGCTCCCTGGACGACCTCGGCTGAGAAACGGGGCTCGGGGAGTTTGCTCGTGAGCAGGACCCCGCACGCAGATGAACGGACAAACCGCAGGTTCGCTCAAAAACCGCTTCCCGCACGGGGAGCGCACGCGAACGGGCATTTTTGCATCTTGGCTGGTACTCTCTATAGGACCCCTTTATTGATCTCTTGCTTGATTTATAGATATGTCCGTTCTTATTAGTTCTTAGTAGTAAGAACAAATAGTTGGATAGCCAAAATGCGAGCGCCGTGTGTGTTCTGTGAACGCGTGCGGATTCGGTAATCAGATTCATAGCAACCCCAGTCCCTGGTAGATTCTCGGACGTCGACCATCTGGTCTGACCGGCTGCACGATTGAGATGTCCGGCAGAACAGTATTCAGGTTCCGTCCGAACCACTGCTTCGATCCCGGTCTCTCGTATCCGTTCGCGGCGCACCAGTCCTTGTAGCGCTGCCAGACCGTGTCGATCTCGACCTGCTGGCCTCGCTCGACCACGCAGCACTCCTCCAGGAACACGCTCATCGGGCTGGACAGCGCCCTCATCGCGTCCTGGGACGACTGAGACGCCGCGGAGACCATGAACCTGCCGTCCTCGCACAGCGACTCGTAGCCGTCCACAGCCCACCGGAAGATGCCGGGCAGCTCGGCGAGCAGCTTGGCCTCGAGCGTCGTGTCCTCGCGGCCGAGAAAGCTCTTGCGGAGGTTCAAGATCACGAACCGGCTGGCCAGCGCGCCGCTGGTGTCGTAGAGCCGCGGCAGCTCGTTGGACAACAGCAGCACGCGTGTTCGCAGCCGGACGTTGACCATGCCGGTGTTCTTGCGGTTCACCAACAATGCATCCTCGCCGGAAATCGAGAGCAGCCGCTCGACGACGCGGGTCTGCTCGTTGGCTCCGCCGAGCCGAGCGTCGCCGATGATGGCCAACGTTTTGCCGACGAGCGGCTGCAGCCCGAATGTGTCCTCGAGCCCGTCGAGCGTGGGGTTGACCACCGCGTCGTGGCCGAGGAGAGCGCGCAGCACGCGGGCGATAGTTCCCTTGCCAGATCGCGCCAGGCCGATCAGCGCAAACAGCTTCTGCTGCGAGGTGTCCGGCGTCAGGAAGTACCCGAACATCTGCTGCAGCGCTCGGATGCTGTTGGTGTCGTCCTCCCAGAGGCTGGTCAAAAACGCGCGCCACGTTGGCGCCTCGGCTGCCGGATCCCAGTTGGTGCCGATGGCCGTTGGACTGAACAACCGCGGCGTCCGCGGCAGCAGCTCACGCGTGGAGAGGTTCAGGACGCCGTTGGCGCACGGCGCGAGCCGCACTGGATCGGGGTCGTCCGGCTCGGCCGAGGTCCACTGCGGGGCGCCGCTTCCGAGCACCGGAAACGCGTGCAAACACGCCTTGCGGACCTCGCTGATCGTCTTGTTCTTGCTGGTCACACGGCGCAACTCCGCGCGCGCCACGCCGGTCTTGCCGTCGACGACGGTCACCGGGGCAACCGCGACGTCGAGGAAGCCGATCAGGTCCCGGTCCAGCGCCTCGTCGTCGTGCTCGACGTACCGTGTGCCGTCGTAGCGCCACCACGCGCGGGCCCAGCGGACCATGGTCGGCTCGCCGTCGACCTGGTAGCGGTAGGCCCGGAACGCCTCGGCCAGCCGGGTCGGCTCGGTGTTCTTGGCGCGTGGACCGGTCGGCTGCTTGCGCGGTACCGGCTCGGCGTCCAGCAGCGCCTGCTGGCGAGCCTCGCGCAGGTCGAGGATGCTCGACACCCAGCCGGCCACTGGCGGGTCGCCGGCTGCACCGGGCAGCTGGATCAACGCGTCGTACCAGGCCAGATCGCGCGGGCCGTCGACCTCGAGCTCGAGGCGCACGGACTCCACGCTGACGCGCTGGCCGCGCGCGAACAGGTTCACGGCCGCGCTGAGTCCGGCCTTGGCGTGGTAGTCGGTCAGCTCGTCGGCGGCGATCGGCAGGGTCTCGATGTGCGACGGATCCAAGATCACCGCGGCGACGAGCAAGCGCTCGAGGTGCGGATCGAACAGCAGACCAGTCGGTGGTGGGCTCAAGCGGACTCCTTGGAGGGTTGGCGTAGGCGGTCGAGCAGCGCGCGGGCTTCGGCTTCGGAGCGGACGACGGCGTAGACGCCGCCTCGGTCGGTGATCCAGCGGCCGAAGTTGACCTGATCAGCCGAGAGTCGGCCGCGCGGCGTCTTGCATTCGACGGCAAGGAAGCGCGGTCCGTAGCACCCGAGCAGGTCAGCGCCGCCCGGATTGCACACGCCATAGCGGATCGGGTGGGTACCGCCGGGGCGCGTGTACATGCCGATCTCGTTGCGCCAGAGCAGGCACGCGGGATCCTCGACCAGCACGGCGCGGATCACACGCATCAGATCGCCCTCGGACACGGTCAGCTTGCACCGCGCGCAGGTGCCGTCGTCCTGCCACTGGCGTCGCGTTCGGGGGCACGCGCAGGACGTCACGGGCTCGCCACGCTGGGCAACGGACAGCGCTGATGGCGTGTGCTGCCTCGCTTGCCGGCAACCGAGTAGACGGGTGTGCCGCGCGGGAACCAGCCGCCACACTTCGCGCAGTGCCCGTCGTACTTCGCGAGCAGTGCGCTCACCCACGGGATCCTGGGGCGCGCAGGAGTCAACTCGGACACGCCAGCGTTGACGTTGCGCGGAGCCGGCCGTGGCCGAACCGGGATCTCAGCGCCGCAGTGCGGGCACGCGTGTGGGCCGTAGAGGAACATCGAGCCGCAGGCTGAGCAGTGCCCGAAGCTGTCGCGTGCTCCGCCGCCGATGGCTCGACCAGTCAGGCTGTACTCGCGCTCGAGTTCGACCGGGCCGTGCTCGTGGGCGCAGCCGGTCAGGTCGACAAGGGCCGCCTCGCTCTTGCCCGGAGCCGGCCGCAGGATTCGCCCAGCAACCTGCAGGTACTGCCCAGCGTGCGAGAACCGGCGCGCGAGGATCGCCACGCCGAGCTCGGGCAGGTCGAAGCCCTCGGTGAGCACGCCGACCGAAACCACGACGAGCGTGTCCCCCGCGCGCCACGCAGCGAGCGTCGCGGCCCGCTGGGTATCCGGCATCGCCCCGGTGACGAGCCCACACGACACGTCAGCACCATGGAATACGGCAAGCTCCGCTCGCGCATGCGCGACATCGCGGCAGAACACGGCCGCGCGCCGGCCGGACGCGAAGCGTTGGTACGCCTCGAGCGGCGTCATCGCCAACTCGCCGGGCTTGAGCGTGCTCGGCCCGGCCCAGATGCGGCACGGCACCAGCCGGCCGGCGTCGGTCAGGCTGCGGACGGTCGGGCCCGGCACCAGCACGTCGAACAGGTCGCCGAGGGGCTTGCCATCAGCGCGTTCTGGCGTCGCGGTCAGCCCAGCCCACCGCGCGCCCGGCTGAGATCGCACGAGGTCCGCCCACGTGGCAGCCGCCCCATGGTGACACTCGTCGAGGATGGCCAGGCCGACCTGCGGCAACGCGCCGAGCCAGCGGTCCTGACACAGCGTCTGGATGCTGCCGATGATCACGGGCGCATCCGGTGGCCCGTCGTCGCGCTTGCCCTGGATGACCCGAAGGTCAGCGAGGCCGGCCGCGGCGAATGTGGCTGCGGTTTGGTCGATGAGCTCACGCCGACCTGCAGCGAACAGGACCCGGCCACCACGCTCAACGGCGCCGACGGCCATCGCCGCTGCGCAGACCGTTTTGCCGCTGCCAGTCGGGCTCACGCCGAGCACGCGCCGGTGGCCGGCTGCGAACGCCGAGCGGAGGTCCGCGAGGAAGCGGACCTGGTAGTCACGGAGATCGATCATCTCAGCCGTGGCCTCTGCTCACGCGGCTCCGCGTCCCGCCCCAGGCAGGACGCGGAGATCCGGTACTCGCCGCGTGGGCGGCAGCAGCTGGAGCAGGTCGGGTCATCCACGCTTGCACCTCGCGAGGGCGCAACGCGCCAACCAACAGAACGGGATGTCCCAGCAGGCAGTGAGTAGCAGCAACCGTGTCATCGCTCCGGCCTCCGCGGCGGCGTGGTCCCGTAGATCCGCTTCCAGCTCAGGTAGACGGTGCCCGCTCCGATGCCGAACACCACACCGGCGTCGTGGCATGAGCAGCCGGTCAGCGCGGCGTAGCGGACCGCGCACTGGGTGAGGCTGGTGTGGTGCCAGCCAAGGCGAGCGAACTCTGCCTCGGAGCGGCGGCGCTCGACCATGTTGGCGCTGGCCTGGCGTTGGTGGTTGGTCACGGTTGGCTCCGGTCAGTGACCGGCGTCCCCGCGGCCAGCTCCGCCCGGCACGACGGGCACACCAGATCCGGCGGTACAAATGTCGCGATCACCGCCACCGCATACGGCAGCGACAGCCGGCACAGCGTGGTGATGTGACCACCGGGGTGCGCGGAACGGAGCGCGCACCAGCGCTGCTTGCCGGTGGAGAGGTAGACCGTCACGATCGCCACGCTCTCGTGTGCAGCCACCAGCCGACGTAGCCGAGCAACGCCGCTCCGATGGCGGCGACCACAACGACGGCGGCCCAGCCGCCGAGCGCGTAGATGGCGAGCCAGGTGAGAAGGCCGCAGAGGAAGATGACGTAAATCATCTCCGCATCTCCGCGTCGCGCTCCTTGCGCTTGGCGTCCATCGCAGCGATCTGCTTGGAGCGCTCCTCTCTGCGCAGGGCTGCGCGCTCACGGTCTAGCCTCACGCAGTCCGGGCACAGATCGTGGCTCAGATTCGATGGCCTGCCAGGGCTACCCGTCGTTGCAGGCAGCGTGCGAGTCACCTCGATGCCGCGAAGCGGATACGTCGTTGTGCGCTCCGGCAGCGGGTCTCGCGCTGGTGAGCCGGAGTCCGTCCCGCGCCCCCAGCCCTTGGTAGCGAACCAATCTCGGTTGCTGCGTTTGCCGCACATCGCGGTCTGCTCGGTCGCGCCACACCCGTCGAAAACGAGCTTGACGCCGTACTCACGTGGTAGAACTTTGGCGGTCACTGGTCATTCCTCCCCGGATCCCAGTCATCTGCGATGCGCTGCGGTCTGATCCCGGATTTCGCGGTCCACTGCTTGCGATACGTCTTGCGCTTCCGGTGCTCGACGATGCCGGTGCGAGAGCGCCATCCAGTCGCGTCGCACGCGCAGCGGTACTGCCCGGTCTCGCCGGGGATGGGCTGCCAGTCGTGGGTGTGCTCACTCACTGCCACACCGCGCGCCACCGCTGTTCCTCGGCCGTGCGGTCGCTCAGCGCCGGCCGTGGTTCGCCGCGGTCCACGTGGACCGTGTCCTGGTGCGCGTCGGCGAGGATGGCAGGTGGAAGCGGCACGAACTGGACGTCCAGCCCGGTAAGGAGCGCGCGGATGACGTTCTCGACTGGGATCGCGACGTGCGATGGGTTACCACCGGACTCATAAATCTTGGCCGCGATGCTCTCGAGCCGTGGTCTGCGCTCACGCCGGATGCGACGTCGGCGCTTCACGGCAGCCACCTCGCCACCACCAGCACCGGAGCCATCGCGATGATGGCCGCTGCGAAAAACACAGCCTTGAACGGGAACAGGATCAGCTGCACCTGAATCTCCTTGCTGCGCCACGCGGGCGCTTGTTTACGCTTCGTCCCAGACGATTCGTCGACGCAGTCCGGCTCGATCGGCGCGTTCGTCCACAGTCTCTCCGGGTCGCTGGTGCGCCGGGAAACCAGGGACCGGCGAGCACCGCGCCAGCAGCTCCGCGTCGGTCTCCATGCGGCTGAACGCTCGGCGGGGCCTCATGGCTTCGCCTGCTCTCTGATCCAGCGCTGCACGTCGTCGGCGACCTGCAGGTACTCGGCGCTCGGTGACATGTTGGCCTCCTGCCCCGGCGCATATGTCGCCCAAATGCGATCGCGCAGCACCTTCGGCAGCCTAAACCAGTGAGCGCGGCAGCCCCACATCGCTGGCGGGACTTGCGTGGTACAACCGGGCCAGTGGCAGTGGTGGTCGCGCGTCTGGCGCTGGCGCTGTACGTAGCGCCGCTTGCTGGCAACCGTCCTGTCGATCTCCGGGCTCGAAGTGCTTCCCCTCGCCGCCATCTCGGCGAGGGTGTGCTTGCGCGACACCGCGGCCAGGCGCTCGTTTGTGCTCGGCATCGGCGCGCCGGGGTCCCGCGTCGAGATCATCTCCATGAACTCGCGCACCGTGGCGCGGTCAGGCGTGTGCTCGATGGTCTTCAGCAGCGCCTCGTTCTCAGCGCTCAACTCCGCGGTCTCTCCGCGCAGCCACGCCACCGAGCAACCGTAGACCTTGGCCATGGTGGCGAACTGCTCGGGCGTAGCGCTCGGATCCTGCGTCTCTTGCTCGGACAGCCACACGACTTCAACGCCGAGCAGTCGCGACGCTTGACCCAGCGACAGCCCGGCGCCTTCGCGTGTCGCCCGCAGCCGGCTCACGGCTCACCCGTAGACGCTGCGTTCCGCTCCGGACGCTGACCGTACGCTCCCGATTGTGGCGGGTGCGAGGAATGCGCAGATGAGAGGGTGTGGAGAGTCACGCTGCCCCAGAGAAGATGAAGTCCGTCGAACATCCAAGCTCGCTGGCCAGGCCAGGCATGTATTTGGAGCTGGGCGTGTAGTCGCCCTGCTCCCAGTGACAGACCGATGCCTTGTCGGTACCGATTCGTCGGGCCAGTTCGGCCTGGGTGAGCTTCTTTGCGAGCCGCTGCGTTTTGATGCGCCCGCCAAGTGTGCCAGGTCCGGCGCGCTTTGATTTCTGTTTTCTGCCCACACCTCACGGTTGACATTCTTCCAACCAAAAGTCAATCGGTAAGGTTGGCGCAATCCCAACCCACCGAAATGTCATCGTGAAGCGTCACAACATGCCCAACGCCCGCCACCCAAGGCAGTACCCGCGTGGCCCCAGACATCCGAAGCTGCCGATCAGCCCCGCATGGAAAAAACGCGTACTGGCCGAACTCGTCGCCAACCGGCTGGCAAACAGGGAGCCTCGCAACGAAGCCGAGCTAGCACGCATGATCGGTGCCGACAAAGGCGGCCTGCATGATGCACTGCACGGCACTCAAGCGTCGTACAAGTACGCCAGGCGCATATCCGAGATACTTGGAATCGGCGACGCGATGGTGGCCAATCCAGAGTTGTCCGTCTCCGCCGACGAGTGGGAGCAGGCGGTCAGGTTGATGCGCGCGGCGTCTCCCGAACAACAGCGCAAGGCCCTGGCGATTCTCCGCACACTTCTGCTTGACGACGAGTAGGGTCCGGACGAGAGTGGCCGGATGCGCGAGGTGCGTGTCATCGACACGCTGCTGGTTCTGATGGGGCGTCTGGCAGACCGAGACCCTGCGGCGTTCCGTCGGGTCATGGCCGAACTTGAGGAACGAGATCGCGTGGTTGGAAAAATCTCAACGAAGTAGCTTGACGTCGGCCCGGGTTGGGATTATCTCTACTACATGCCCGAGACGATCCTACCCACGTCAGTCATCATCCCCGTCCACCCTCTCAAGCTATACGAAGACCTGTGCGCGCTGGCCGCGACCGGGTTCTCGATGCCGTCGAGTTGGCGCGACTGCGCCGGCCGCCTGAACGAACTGGCGGCCGCGTGCCACCCGGCATTTCGTGCCAAGTACGCCGCTCGCGCACTGGACTGCCAGGACCGCGCCGAGCGGCTGGAGCGCGGAGTTCGCGACGCTGAGTGGAGGGCTCCGAGCCATGGTCAGCGGCAGGCGATTCCGGTTGGCCGCATGGGGCTGGTGGGAGGCGGCAGGTGAACCTCTCCGCCAACGAGATGGCGCAGCTCGGCCACCACATCAAGGATCACCCGGCGATCGCCGATCGCGTTGCTCGCCTGCTCGCTGGCGACGCTCCGTGTCTGGCTGATGTCGCGTCTGTCCGTGAGCACATAGCGCAGGTGGAGGCGACGTGCGGCCACTCGTGCTCGCTGCTGGAGCGGCTGATCGGAGACGAGTCGTGACCGACTACATCCGAGTCCTGATCGCCATCGCCTCTCAGCTCCGCGCAGCCGGTGCTACCTGCGTCTCGCTCCACCTCGACGTCGACCGTCCGGGCATCGCAGTGACGATGGCCAGCGACGCTGACGTCAACACGCTCGCCGAGGCGCTCAACGTCCACGTGGGAAAGACAGCCACCGACGGCTCGACTTGGCTCCGCGCCGAGCACCACACCGAGGAGCGTCGGCTGTGGATCTACGGTCCGCAGGTCCGGCTGGCAGCCGCAGGCTGAACGACTCGCAACCAATTTTTCAACGGTGACGCCATGACCAAAACCATCCAGATCAAGCACCGATTCACCAACGCCGTCCTCTTCGCCCACGACGTCGCTGATGACGATCAGGCACCGATGCGCACAACCGTCGTGGTTGGCGCTGCTGGCGGCGCGAACCTCCGCGGCGCGGACCTCCGCGGCGCGCCTGATCTGACGGGCGCCTACCTGGCGAGCGCGCGCAATCTTCCCCCGGGAGTCGCCGCTCTTGACCCACCCGAGCCGTACGTGCGTCGCCCGTCCGCGACCGCCGCCGAGCGAGCACTGCGATACCGCGAGCTCCACCCTGAGGTTCCCGTGGTCGATCAGCTCGACGCGAAGATCCTCGAGCGGATCGCCGCGGTCGGCGCGCTGCGCATGGAGACGTGGCACACCTGCGAGACGACGCACTGCCGAGGAGGTTGGGCGATCACCATCGCGGGCGATGCCGGCCGCGATCTCGAGCGCAAGGTCGGCACCCCGCGCGCTGCCCAGATGATCTACTTGGCCAGCACCGGCAGCATGCCATGGTTCTACGCGCCGGACGACGTCGCGCTCGCCGATATCCGCCGGTGCGTAGCCGAGCAGCTTGCGGCGGTGACGCCGTGACCAAGACCGCTCGTCCGACGTGCACCTACTGCCTGCCGACCGAGGTCTCGCTGCCTCGCGCGGCAACCAAGCCGCTGAGCTTGACCGGTGAGCAGATCGCCAGGGCATGGCATGACCATCTTCTGCATGCGGGGCCTCGGTGATCACTCCGGCCCTGCTCCGCGAATGGAGCGCATGTTGGCCAGACGAGCGCATCGCCGCCTACTTCGCCGACCGCACCGAGCTGACGCCACGGGAGATCTCTGCTGACGAATCAGTATCGCTGGATGACCGGCTTTGGGTGATGTGCCGATCGCTGTGGTACCTCGACGAATCCGCCGCTCGCGGGTTTGCGATCGAGTCAGCCGCGCTGGTTACGCACCGCGCCGGTGACGAGGACGACCAGGCGCAACATGCCGGAATACTGAACTGGCTGCTCGAGATCGAGGACCTACCAGCTGAGCAACGGGCCGCTGCCTGGGACGCTGCCAGGGCCGCTGCCTGGGACGCTGCCTGGGACGCTGCCAGGGCCGCTGCCTGGGACGCTGCCTGGGACGCTGCCA